>JABLTL010116670.1_pt1 | contig 133870 bp, 148 predicted proteins | sample 7160151 | NCBI WGS metagenome assembly JABLTL01 (sample SAMN14651223, study PRJNA627086) | human gut metagenome | isolation source: feces | host: Homo sapiens | reverse complement strand
TACCTATTCCGCCACTGAGGCACAAAATAAATGGTGTCTCGCTGGGGATTCGAACCCCAGACCCCTTGATTAAAAGTCAAGTGCTCTACCGGCTGAGCTAGCGAGACATTAATTTAAACAATAATTTTTTGGTTGCCTCGGCTGGATTCGAACCAGCGGAATGCAAGAGTCAAAGTCTTGTGCCTTACCACTTGGCTACGAGGCAAAATTACAAGTGGTGGAGAGAGGTGGATTCGAACCACCGAACCCGAAGGAACAGATTTACAGTCTGCCGCGTTTAGCCTCTTCGCTATCTCTCCAAGTGGTGCCGAAAACAGGAATTGAACCCGTAACCTACTGATTACAAGTCAGTTGCTCTACCAATTGAGCTATTTCGGCAAATTATGGTGGGCGATGAGAGACTCGAACTCCCGACCCCCTGCTTGTAAGGCAGATGCTCTAACCAACTGAGCTAATCGCCCATAATTTTTCCTGTTGACGCTATTAAATATAACATTTATTACTTTTTATGTCAATACAAATTATAATTTTTTTTAATATATTTTACTTTTTTTCATATTCCAACATTTTTTCTTCTATCCATTCATTCATTTTTTCCTTTAAAGGAGTAAATCCTATCCCCATTTCTTCTATACCTTTTCTTTTGTTTTTATTTCCAATTTTTTTTATAGATAGTTTTACTTGTAATTTATCTTCATCTATTGATAAAACTTTTACTTTGATTAAATCACCAATTTTAAAAAGTGTATTTAAATCTTCTATATACTTATTTGAAACCTCTGAAATATGTATCATTCCAACATAATTATCTTCTAAGCTTACAAAAACCCCGTATTTTGTTACCCCAGTTATTTGTCCCTCTACTATTTTTCCAACTTTTATATTGCTCATCATTTCACCACGTTTTAATTATATCACACTATTTTTATTCTTCCAACCAATTAATTATTTCCTCACATATAATTTCCTCTTGTACATACTTCAAAATATGCTCTAATTCCTTTATTTTGCTAGTATATTTTGATAATTGTTTTTCATCTGATTCTAATTTATCACTGGTAATTATTTTTTTTACTTCATTAAAAAATTCTTCCTGAAACATTAATGTTTCTAAAAACACATATTTATCTTGCTTATTAGTAATTATGTCTTTAATATCAAATATATTTTTATATGAAAAAATCCCATTATATAGTCTATATTTTATATATTTTCCTAACATGTTTCCATTATTTATTTTTTTTATATTTAATGGGCTAAAAAAATTATCTATATCATAACTTCCGGTATAATGCCCTAAATTATTATACACTGTTTCTAATGTGTCATTTTTGCTAATGTATAACTGAATCGCATTTTCTGAAAGTCCAATATAATAATTAATAATCTTCATCAATTCTTTGTATTCTTTATTGTACTCTACTAGAGCCTTTTCAATTTCATCAATTAATTTTTTCCATTTTTCTAATACGTTAATTTCTAATTTTTTATATTTTGATTTTTCTATCTGTTGTGGAAACATATCATTGATTGTTATTCTTTCATTACTCATATTCTCGCCAAAAGATAGTATATACTTTTTTCTTTTATATTCAAAAAAATAATTATTGTTTAAACATTTTAATATTATTCTCGTTTTTTTATTATCAATTGAATACAACTCATTACTTGCCATTACTATTTCTTTTATATTTTCTAATTGTTCATTATTTATTTCTTCAATATATATTTTTTTATTTGAAACAAAAAAATATTTAATTTCGTTTTTTTGATATATTTTATCTATAGAGAGATTATATGCATTTTTTATTTCTTTTTTTATTTTAAATCACCTTTTTTCTTACTTATGTTTAATTATCATGTTATTAAATTTTATGCATTATTTTTGGTGATATTATTAATTGATAAAAAAAGAAATCTAACAATTGATTTCTTTTAAAGTTTCATTGTCATAGGTTTTTCTTCATACTCAACTGGTGTTTGTAATACTGGGTTTTCTAAATTATCAGTTGAATCTATTTTTTCCTCTACCACTTGTTCTTGTTTTTTTGTCATGCCATTTAGTAATTCAATAACTTCTCTATAAACCAAGTTACTTATTTTTTTTGCAATTTGTTCCATTTGATCTTGACTTAATGTTAATTCTTGCTCTTCTGTTTTTAAAGGTTCTGGTTTTATAGGTTCTTGTGATAATTCAACCGGTTTTTCTTCCTGAATAGGCTTTGATTCAAAAGGCAATGGTTGAACTGATTCTGGCATAGTAGGATTTGGAACTTCTGGTTCTGGTTCATTATTTGTTGCGAACATGCCTTCGTTAATTCCTGTTGGCTCAGTTGCAATTACTTCTTCTTTTGATTGTGGCTCTGAGATTGGTTCAAATGCAGGAACTGGTTGTTGTACACTTTGATTAACCATCGTTGTTATTGGTTCAGCAATTGGTGCAATCACATCTTTAAGAGGTTCAATTAATGGTTTTGTTGAAGGAATACTACCCAATTCTGCTGGTATATCAACTTTCATTGGCTCTTCAGTTATTAAATCATTTACTTTTGGTTCTGGTAATGGACTAGCAGCTGTTTGAATAGATTGTTCAATTGGTGCAACAGATGGCATCATATTTGTTTGGGGATTAACTTGTTCAGGTGCAGGTTCTATTGCTGGTACTGCACTTACTCCTGGTTCAAATCCTAAAACTTTCTCTGCAGCTTGTTGGACGCTCTCCACTTGTTCTTTTGTAAATGCATTTTGTTTTGATAAAGGTGCAATTCCAGTTACTGGATCTGGAGTTACTGTTGATGAACCAATTCCGATAATTCTCTTATTTACGTTATCTTCAACAGTGGATACAACAATTCCTTTTTGTATATTTTCTATTTCGCTTACCATTATATTCACCTAACTTTCTACAATTTGTTTCATAGCTTCTTTTACGCGTTGCCAAATTTGATCATCTTTTATTCCAATTAAGCTATAAACTCCTGGTTCATTTTCAACAAACTCAGATATGTAAATTTTGCTCATTCCTTCGCCAGCTGATTCACCCTTAGACAAAATAACAAATCTCTTGCCTATTTCTTTAATTTTAAAAGCATTGATTAAATCAACTTCTTCCATAGTTCCATCCATGTTTTTTATTGAAATTCTATTCATAACATTTTCCTCTCTATTCTCATATAATTTTATCATATTAAAAAAATAATATCAATTATTTTGATACTATTTTTTTTCGTCAATTTTTTCTAAAATAAAGTATTTGCAATCGAATGCGCAATTTTCTTTTATATATTTTTCGACATTTTTGTAATCATTAATTTGATTGAAATTTTTATTATTTTTTTTGTTAAAACCTTTTAGTCTTAATTTTGAATATGCAATATCACCTACTATATAATCATAATCTTTATAATAGTCTGTATATCTTGCTAAAAACATTTCTTTATCAAATGCTTCCCTATAATTTTCAATTAATTTATACTTATTATTTTCTGCTTCTATTTCCATTATTGTTCACCATCATTTGTATTATAGCATTTTAAATTTAATGAGTAAAGTTTTAACTATTTTATTATTTTTTTAACGATGTTGACATTATTCCGCCATAATAATCAGGTACCTTTCCTTGAATAACTTGCGAACTTAGTAAAATGCTTTTTTCATTTTTTATAACTTTTGATTTAAATGGCAAAATTATTTGTAAATTTATTATACATTTTATTCTTAGTTCAATTATTGAATTATTTATACCATACTCTTTTACTTCCGTAATCAACTCATTCGATGTATTTCCAAGAATGCTTATTTTAAATGGAATATTTGGACCTAAAAGCGTTAAGATTGGAATGTTATGTATTATTCCAAATGGAACCTTAAAAATATTATCTTTTTTATCAAAATACTCTATTTTTAAATTTTTAATATTGTTATTTTCTATATTATCTATATTTTTCATTATAGAGTAACTTACATCATAAAGTATCTTATTAGCTTGTGTTGTATTTAAGTCTATATTTGTAATTTCATTATTATCATTGCGTATTATATTAATTATGGATTGTAAACTGCTATTAATTATAATTTCTTTAATAGATTCATTAATTATTATTGTTGAAAGCTCATTTGTCTTGTTATTGGCCATATCTTCTAATGTGTTTTTACTTTTAACTGTAAATTCATTGATTAAAATATATGTCACGATACATATTATTGCTATTATGAATACAATTTGATCTTCTATACTATATGTGATTTTTTTCTTTAATTTCATTCTTTGGCTTATCATATTAAATTATATAAAAAATAAGAAGCTTTAATGCTTCTTATATTATGTTCCATTCGAATATTGAGTTTAATATCAAGAATATTGTAATTCCTAAAACAATAATGATTAAAAATATTCCAATTTTTGCTAAGATTCCACTTTTTTTCTCACTTTTTTCTAAATCTTCAAATCCTTCAAAATCTGTTTTATTGAATGATATTGAATTTGTGTAAAAAGATTTGTCTACATTACTTATTCTAGGAGCTTCATCAGTTTTTTCAACTTCTGCCTCATCATCTTCATCTTCATTATCTTTTTCATCTTCTAAATATTTTTGTTTTATTTTTTCTTTTTCTAAAATTAAATCTTGTGTTAAGTCATTATTAGGTTCTTTTATTTCCTCTAATTCTCTTGTCATGTTTAGTAATGCATCTTTTATATTACTTGTATTTAATTCATCGTCTTCTATTGGCGCCATAACAACTGTGTTTTCGTTATCACCCATTAGTTCTTGGAATAAATCTTTTGTATTATCATTTGAATCTTTATTTGTTAAAGAGTCATCGCTTTTTTTACTTCCTTGTTGAATATTTTGAATAAGATTAACTATTGTTTTTTCTTGAGTATTTAACTCTTCTAGAGGTTCTGTTATATCTTCATCCTCTTCTTTTTCTGAATCTTCTTTTATTTTTATAGCTTTTAAAATATCATATCCAGTGTTGTTTAATTTTCTATGTCTTTCTTCTTCATAATTTGTTTCTTTTTTTTCACGTGCTTGTTCCAAGACTGAATTTATATCATATGTTTTAGGTTCTTTTCGTTCAACAATTTTTTCCTCTTCTTGCGGCAAATCTAAAGATATTCTTTTTCTTTTTTCTTCTTGTTCTCCATTTAGAGAATTTATATATTTTTTTATTTTTTCTATGTCTATTTCTTTTGGTGCATCCGAAATAACGCTAACGTTTGTGTTAGTTTTAATTCTAGATAATTCGCTCATATCAGTAGAATTATAAATATCTTGATTCCTTTTTGTTCTACTTAAGCTACCTAGTTCTGAATTTTCATATCTATCCATTCTTGAACTCATATCATTCACCAGTATAATAATATCATAAAATAGTATTAAATTCAATAAATCTAACTTTACACTTCTATAGATTTTTTTAAATTTTTAATATATAATTTAAGTTGGAGGATTAATATGGAAAAAATTAAAGTAAATGAAACTTGTATCGGTTGCGGTTTATGTGTTAGTCAAAAAGAAGAATATTTCGAATTTAACGATGAAGGATTAAGTCAAGCTAAGGATGTTGAAGTTAAACCTGAAGATAAAAAAGAACTTTTAAATATTGTTGAAAGTTGTCCAGTTGGCGCAATCGTTATCGAAGAAGAAAAAGAAGCTTAATTATTTAAAGCTTCTTTTATTTTATGTTTACATAATTATATAACTGTTTTACTTCTTTTGTTGTAAGAGGTCTATACTCACCTATTTTCATTCCTTCTAAATCAAAGAATGCATAAGAACTTCTTTTTAATTTTAATACTTTGTGACCAAGTGCAGCAAACATATTCTTAACTTGGTGATTTCTACCTTCTGTTATTGTTAATTCAACATATGATTTGTTGTTTTTTTTGTCTACTTTTTTTAATTTAGCTCTAGCCTTTTTAGTTTTAACTCCATCTAGTTCGATTCCTTCTTCAAGTTCATGAATTTCTTTTCCTGTAACAATTCCACTTACCTTAGCAATATATGTTTTTTCAACAAAACCTTTTGGATGAGTTAATTTATTAGTTAGCTCTCCATCATTAGTTAACAATAGTAATCCTGTAGTATCGTAGTCAAGTCTTCCGACTGGAAAGATTTTTTCATCAGTTTCAATTAAATCAACAACAGTTGTTCTTCCTTTTTCATCACTTACTGAACATATTGTTTTTTCTGGTTTATAAAGTAAATAATATTCTTTTTCTTTTCTATAAACTTCCATATTCTCGACTTCTACTTCATCTTTTTCAGATACTTTTGTTCCAAGTTCAGTAACTACTTTTCCATTAACTTTCACTTTACCTGCTAAAATTAGTTCTTCGCTTTTTCTTCTAGATGCAATACCACAAGAACTTAAATATTTTTGTAATCTTTCCATACTTGCCACCTCAACTAGAGATTATACATTATTATTTCCAAAATAACAATAAGTCTTTTAACTTCTTTAATCTACTTTGATATTTTAAAATATATAATTTTTCACTATGAATTAGAGTGTCATCTAAATAAATATTTACATAGTTTTTATTTTTACTTAGATTTGCTTTGATTTTTAATTTTTTTATGTCGTTTTTTGTGAGTAACATATTAAAATCATTTTTTATGTAGTAATGGTCATGATTTTTATTTTTTACCTTGATTGAAAATGTATTTTTATCTAACACTTTATATCTTTCATAATTATCAAAATATTTTTCATATAAATTTTTATGTAAGTTAAATTTGTCAGACTCATCTATCGAAGTTATTATTAAAGTTTCATTGCCTTTCTTCGCGGCTGAAACGAATACTTGGCCACTTGCTTTTGTGTATCCGATTTTACCACTTATTAAATACTTATATTCACTAAGTAATTTATTTTTGTTATACCAAATATAATTATTAACTTTATATTTTTTTGTACTTGTGATTTTTAAAAACTCTTTATTTTTTATTGCATATCTCATTAATTTAGACATGTCTTCTGCAGTTGAATAATTTTTTGTATCATCATTTAGTCCATGAGGATTTTCAAAAGTAGTATTATCCATTCCTAGTTTATGAGCTTTAAGATTCATGTTTGCTATAAAATTATCATATGGCATTGTTTTTGAAGCGATTATCATAGCTGCATCATTTCCACTTTGAAGCATTAAGCCATGAAGTAGATCATTTAAAGTAAAAGATTCATTTTCTTTAACGTATATCATTGAACCGTTTACTGTTCTAATTTCTTCTCCAACTTTTAACTTATCAGTTAACTTTGCATTTTCAAGCGCAATTATAGTTGTCATAATTTTTGTAGTTGATGCGATTAGTTTTCTTTCACTTTTATTTTTACTATAAAGTATTCTGCCAGAGTCAGCATCCATTACCACTATTGATGCGTTTACATTTATGTATAATAAAAAGATTAATACAAGTAATATTTTTTTCATATTAAATCTTATGTTCATTATTACAAAATATTAATCTTTTAAAAATTTTTCGTTTACAATATTTATAAAATTATAGGCTCTCATTCTAAGAAATTTTATTTTTTTATTTTTAACGAAACATTCTATTTTCTTTACGTTTTCATATCTTTTATTTGTTCCGTCGAATGTTATGATTAAATCTCTCTTTATTGGTTTTATTAATATATGTTTTTTTTCTGGAAGTACTATTGGTGTTAATAAATTTCTATATACTTTTGTATTTAATGGCGCGATTGGTGTTATTTGTAGAGTATGTAGTGTGTTATAAATAAGTGCTCCATGAAAACTTGTGTTGTATGCGCTACTTCCTACTGATGTTGAAACTAAAATACCATCTCCTGCGAATATTTCTAAAAAGTATCCATCAACATATATCTCCATAGTTAATGCGTTTAGTTCCATTTGCCTAATAACTATTTCATTCAGTGAGAAATGTCTTGAAACTGAATCGTCTGTTGTTATTTTTATTTCGAGTGTACCAATATTATCAACTTTAAAATCATTGTCATTTAATGAAGAAACGAAATATTCAAGATTATCTGGTTTTATTTCTTGTAAGAAACCGAGTGTACCAGTATTTATTCCAACATAATAGATGTCACTATTGAAATTAGTATTGTTAACCATTCTTAAGAATGACCCATCTCCACCTATAGCAATAGCTAAATCATAGTTTTCTTCTACTATTTCAAAATTATATTTTTCTAATTCTTCTATAAGTTTTAACTTAATTTTATATGACGTTTCATTTTCATTTGCAAATATTTTTACTCTATTTATTTTTCTCATTTATTTACCTTTATATTTAAATAGTACACTTGGTCTATGGCCTTCTCCAGTTTTAATCTTATCAGTTTTTTCTACCTTATTAGCAATTATTCTTCTAAATGCTGGGTCTAATAATTTCTTGTTAAGTATTACTTCATATACTTGTTGAAGTTCACCAAGTGTGAAATATTCACTCATCATATTAAATACTATATCTGTGTACATTATTTTGTTTTTTAACCTTTCGATACCACTTACTATTACAAGTGGATGATCAAATGCTATTGAATCATTTTTTACTATATCAAATTTATATCTATCTGTTGTGCTTTCTTTAAGTGTTTTACTAACTATAAAATTTAATGTTTCATTTCCGTTATCAAGTGTGACATTAAATTCTTTTTCATCTTCTATATAACTGATATTAAACCATGATGCATTTTCATATAGTGAATCATTTAGTTTATTTCTATCTACTAGTGCGATGTAAGAAACACTTAATACTCTTGTTCTTGGATCTCTATTAATACTATCAAAAGTGTATAGTTGTTCCATAAATATATTGTGTAAGTTTGTTTCACTTGCCAAAACTCTTCTTGCTGATTCCTCTGTTGTTTCTGTATTTTTTACAAATCCTCCAGGTAGACACCATTTATCTTTAAATGGATATTCTTTTCTTTTGACAAGTAATACACTATAAAATTTTTCTTTAAGTTTTCTATAGTTATTTTGTACTCCATTTGATACGCTTAATAATAATACATCACTTGTAACAGATGGACATTCATATTGATTAACGTCATAGTTTTTTAAAAATTCTTCTTCACTTTTGTATTCCATATTTTCTCCTTATAAAATTTCAATTAATTTATCTAGTATGTCATTTACGATTAATTCTTTTACTTCTTTACGTGGTTTGTTTGGAACTATTATCTTCATATCAGCATGTGTGTTGTTTTTACTATTAAAAATGCTTACAAATACTTCATTATCGTTACCACTTAAATTATTTTCATCAACTCTATTTATTTTTCCAGTTATACCTACTCCATAAGTACTTTTCGCAAACTCACTTATTTTTTCACTCATTTCTTGAGCAGTTTGAATACTATAAACTGAATACTTATCAATTACTTTAGCATCTACTCCCATTTTAATTTTATATTCATTTGAATAAGTCACTGCTGAAAACTTTAAGACTTCACTTGATCCATCTACACATGTAATTGTACTTGCGAAATATCCTCCAGTGCAGCTTTCCATTGATGCGATTGTTTCTTTTTTATCTATTAATTTTTTTACGACTTCTTTTTCTTTCATAATACCTCTTTTATATAAATTGATTATAACACATTATTAACTAACATATAAATTATTTCTTTTAATATAATCATATACTTTAGGATCGATATACTTTAATACTTTATCATTATTGTTTGATACCATACTTCTTACGATTGTTGATGATATTTCATTTTCTGATATTTTGTTTGTAACTATTAAATTATAATTTTTATATTTTTGATAGATTGACTCATCAATATTGTTTCTCATTACAACTATTAAATTATAATTATTTAGTATTTCATCAACATTTTTCCATTTATCAAAATATTCAAGTAAGTCGTCTCCAATTATTAAGTATATTTTAGAATCTTTATATTCTTGTTTGATATTTCTTAATACTTGATAAGTAAATTTGCATTTATTATTTTTTGTATCTATTAATATATTTTTAGTTTCATATAACTTTAACATGTTAATTCTATCAGTGATACTTATAAGATTATTTTTATCCCAGTAACTTAGTGTTGGAACTATTAACACTTTATCAACATATTCTTTTAGTACTTTCTTAACTACTTTTATATGTCCTTTATGAACCGGATTAAAACTGCCTACATATACTCCTATTTTCATAATGTTAATCTTTTTATTGGACCTGTTCTTTCAAGCGTTGCTGTGATTCCTCTAAATCCATAGAGTCTTCTATCATAATCTCTATATTGTTCATAATGAATAGTATTTACTGTGTAACCCTTTCCTCTTAAGTGTTCACTTAATACTTCTTTTACATCTGATTCATCAATACTGTGAGTAATAGTGTGTTCAATTTTACCAAGTACTTCGTCCATCATAATTTCTTTTGTTTCAAAATTTATTCTTGTGACAAGTTCATCAATTTCGTAAAGACCAAAGCATTCTTCTGTTGTTTTTATTGATATTTTAATTTTTTTACCTAATTTCTCTTCGTAATATTTTTCTAGTAGTTTTACTAAATCATTTTTTGATATTTTTAGTGTAATTTCTTCTTTCATATTATTTATCTCCTTCATAATATTGTTTAGTTAAATATAAATTTTTTCTTCTTTCTATTAAATTTATTGTTGTGTTTGTAAGTAAGTATGAACCATTTTGTCTAATACCATATTAATTTCTCTCATAAACAGGTATGTTAAACTTGTGTAAATTATTTGTATGTAGTTTGTCAACTTTACTTTTTATTTCTTTTGATACTTCTTTGCCTTCTATAACTGATGCGATATCTTTGTATTTAACACCTAACTTATCTTCATCAGTTTTACCGCTTAATCCATCACTTGGACTTTTGAATAGTACTTGTTCTGGTACTTCTAAATACTTTCCAATTTCGATTACTTCATCAACTGTATAGTTATTTAGTACTCCGATATCATAAGTTGAATCTCCGCCTTTAGTAAAATAGCCTACATAAAGTTCACATTTGTTAGATGTTCCAGCTACTAAATATGTTCCATGTTTTAATTCTGAATATAATGCAGCAACATAATAACAAGCACTCATTCTAAGTCTAGGTTTTATATTAATATCACTATTTAATAATTCATTTTCATTAAAGTTACCTAACAAAGATATTTCACTTTTAAAGGTGTTAAATGTACTCGTTAAATCTATATTTATTAATTCAAATCCATATTTATCACTTACTAATTTAGCATCAGTTGCATCTGTACTTTTAGAATGACATGGAAGAGTTATACCAACTACATTTTCGCTTCCTAGTGCTTTTGAGAATAAAGCAGCTACTACTCCTGAATCTTTTCCTCCACTAATTCCTAATACTACACCTTTTAAATTATATTTTTTGTAATATTCTCTTATAAATTCAATTATTTTTTTTGTTTCTTTTTTAGCATTAAATTTCATTTTTTCTCCTACTTTAATACTCTTTTTAATTCTTCGCCTTTGCTTAAACTTCTTGCATCCATTATCATTTTTCTTTTTAATGTTAATAATTCTTTTGATAGTCCTACATGATGTGTATGTGGATTATATAATCTTTGTGATTCTGGATATATTGTTTTTATTTGTTCACTTGCATAGTTTCTTGTTTCTTCAAGAGTTGGTTCTTCATATACTAGTTCTCCATTTATAAATATTGGGACTTGTAATTCTTTTTTTACATAGTTTTTAATAGTATGTCTTTGATAATCATTATGTTCATTAATAATTGTGTACCCATCATCACTTATTTCTTCATCTTTAAGTGCGATTACATCAGCTACTGCATAACCACTATTTTTATCATAGAATCTTATAACTTTTTTAAATCCTGGATTTGTTATTTTACCAACGTTATCACTTATTTTTATTTTTGGTTCTATCCTGTCTTCTTTCTCAATTGCTGATAACTTATATACTCCTCCAAATACTGGTGAACTTTTTGATGTGATTAAGTTTTCACCTACTCCGAAAGAATCAATTGGTGAACCTTGCTCTAATAGTGAATTAATTGTGTATTCATCTAAAGAATTTGAAACACATATTTTAGTATCTGTAAGTCCTGCATCATCAAGCATCTTTCTTGCTTCTTTTGATAAGTATGAAAGATCTCCACTATCAAGTCTTATTCCTTTTAGTGTGTAACCATTTGGTATTAAATAATCTTTTGCTACTTTTATAGCATTTGGTACTCCACTTTTTAGTGTGTCTATTGTGTCTACTAGAAATACTGAATCATTTGGAAAGCATTTTGCATATGCTAGAAAAGCATCATATTCACTATCATATTTCATTATGTGAGAATGTGCCATTGTACCTAGTAGTGGAACTCCATATCTTTTTCCAGTTTCATAACAAGATGTGCCAATGCATCCACTTATGTATGCATCTTTTGCTCCTACGATAGCTGCATCACTTCCTTGAGCTCTTCTTGCTCCGAATTCCATTACTCCTTTATCTTTAGCTGCGTTAGTAATTCTTCTTGCTTTTGTTGCTATTAAACTTCCGTGATTAAATTTATTTAAAATATCAGTTTCAATTATTTGAGCTTCTAAAGCATTGGCTCTTACTGTTATACATGGTTCTCCTGGAAACATTATTGTTCCATCTGGTACTGCATAAATATCACCAGTAAACTTAAAGTTTCTTAAATACTCTAATGTTTTTTCATCAAACTTATTTAAACTTCTTAAGTATTCTATATCTTCATCAGTGAATTTTATATTTTTAATGTATTCCATTATTTCATGAAGACCACATATTACATTGTATCCTCCATTATCTAAATTCTTTCTAAAAAATACATCGAAGTAACAAACTTCATTCTCCTTTTTATTTCTAATATCTGTATGTTCCATTGTAAGTTCATAAAAATCAATTAACTTTTCCATTATATATTGTCAACTCCTATTCCTTGGTTTTTCATTAATCTTAATGCCATACTGTTGTATTCTCTTCTATCATGCACTTCGCTATTAAATGTTTCTACTGCATTTTGAGGTACTCTCACAGTTACATCTTTATTTTGTTCATCGAAGTAATTAACTAGTGGTATTGCTAAATTCATAACGCATATATCTGTACAACATCCTGTTATTACAACTTCTTCTAATGATTTCATTCTTTCAATATCTCTCATAAAGTTTTTAGCAAATATAGTACTTGTTGAATTCTTTTCATAACTTAGTGCTCTACTTTCATATTGTGATAATTCACTAATTAATTCAGCTTCAGTTGTTCCTTTTATACAATGAGGTGGATACTTTTTAAATTCAACTGAATCATAATCATGTGTGTCTTTTATGAATGCTACTCCTTCTTCTTCACTTAGATAACTTTCTACTAATGCTTTTATTCTTTGTGTGATGTGATTAATATCTTTATCACTCATTTTCCCTTCCTTGATAAAACCATTTACCATGTCTACTACTATCAATAGTTTCTTTAATTCTTCTCTTTTTTTCATATTCCTCCTTTTGTTATTATCATTTTATTAATAACAATTATTATTTTAAAAGAGAGTTTTCTGTCTCTTGTTATTAACATTATATTAATAACAAATCTATTTGTCAACTCTTTTTCATAAAAAAATAAAAAGTTTTACCTTTTTATTCATTTTCATAGTCATAAAGTCCATGTATTTTTTCTAGTGTTTCTCTATCGGGATTTTGTATAACCCATTCGTCATCTTCTTTATTTAAGTGTATTTTTATTTCATAGTCTACTGTATCATTCATCTTTAGCATTTCTTCTAATCTATATTTTGTATAACTATCGATATCTATAGTTGTTCCATTTGACGTAGTGAATTCATCTATATGTTCATTATAATATTTTTCTGCGTTAGTATTAGATTTGTAAAAATCATATACTGTTATACTTACTGTAACAGTTGCGTTATCTCCATTAATTTGTTCATCTTTGATAGAATATTTTAAATTTTCATATTGTCTTTCTAATACTTTTTTATATATTTCTTTATTTGCATCTGATAGATTTTCACTTGCAACTGTTGTTTCTAAATCTTTTCTAACATTTTCAGTTATACTATTAAATTGATTCATATAGATTTCTACTTTAGCTTTAGGTGTATTAGACATAGAACATGCTGTTAAAGTTAAAGCAAATAATACTGCTATTAATACTTTTTTCATAAATCCTCCTAGTAATATTTTTAACAATTATAATAAAAATATACTAAGAATTAATTAGTTCAATTATCTTAAATAACTTATTATGCTTATCTGAATATTCATCTTTGATAGAATTCAATAATTCATCATATTTATTAGAAGAAGATGTTTTACCAGACCATTCATAATATAAATAATCTATTAGTTCAGTATTATCTTTTGAAGAAATTAAAAATTCTAATAATTTATTTTTTATATCTTCTTCTCTTCTTGTAGTTAATTTATAATTATTTTCTTTATTAATTTTAGAATATAGAATCTTAGTTTTAACTTTATAATTTATTTCATCTAATACTTCTCTCTCTTCTTCTAGATCTAATTTACTTATTTTTGATATAGTACCGTCTATGTTAAATTTAATACATACTATATCTACAGCATTTGTGAATAGACAAGTTAAATTATCAAGTTCTATATTCTTTAAGAATTCTTTTCTTATTTTTATATTCATTTTTAGGATATTATTATAGTCATAATTATTTATTACAAATATTTTTGCTTTTTTAAGTGTTGTTATTTTATCATTTGATTCCCATTCATAAAAATTAATTAAATTATTTTTTAAATTTACTTTTATATTATATATATAATTCATAGTCTTTTTCCTTTCTTAGAGATATTGCTATTAATATTATTCCCAAAAATATTATTAAGCATTCAACATGTGTTAGTATATATATTAAATATTCTATAAAAGTATAATCCATTTTTAATAAATTTAAATATATTATTATAAACATTAGACCATATGATGTTATAAGTATTCCGATAAGTCTTAAAATTAATTTTTTTATCATATTAAAGTATATTTAAAATATTATTTAATATGAAATTAATTAAATATATTGTTCTTGGTATTATACAGGGTTTTACTGAACCTTTGCCTGTGTCTTCTAGTGGACATATTTTTATTTTTAAGTATTTGTTTAATAGTAATATTTCTAATGATTTAAGCTTTGAAATAATAGTGAATGCTGGTAGTTTACTTGCAGTATGTTTAATTTATCGTAAACGTTTAATAAGCCTCTTAAAAGGCTTTATATTATACTTAAAAGATAAAAATATTAGATATGAAAGTAATTATAAATATTCTTTATATATTTTAGTTGGATGTTTACCCGCTGGGATAATAGGATTTTTATTTAAAGATTATATAGAAAGTGTTATTAGTATGAGTTTTACTATAGTTGGTATTTCTTTTATAATAACAAGTATCTTTTTATATTTAGTTAGAAATAAAAATAACAGAAGAAAAGAATTAACATTTAGTGATGCTTTATATATAGGTTTAGTTCAAACCATTGCATTACTTCCAGGTATTAGTAGAAGCGGTAGTACACTTATTGCAGGACTTTTTGCTGGACTTAGTAAAGAAGAATCATTTGACTACTCTTTTATGCTTTATATACCTATTAGTTTTGGTACTACTATACTTGGTATTAAAGATTTAATAAATAATGATATAGAATTTCTTCCATACTTTTTAGGATTTACATTTTCATTTATTGTTTCATTCTTTACTCTTAAATGGTTTAGAAATATAGTTCGTGATGGTAAACTAATATATTTTAGTATTTATTGCTTATTAATAGGATTATTTGTTTTAATATTTATGTGATATAATATCTTCGGTGAATATTATGTTTAAATATACTCTTGATAATAAAAGATATCATACATTAAATTATTATAATAAAACTAAATATGGATGTAAGGTTTTTAAAGTGTCTTTGAATGCTGGATTTAGTTGCCCCAATAAAAAAAATAGTACTGGTTGTATTTATTGTTATAATGGCAGTGGCGAAAATGACGGGATGGATTTAATAAGTCAATTTAATAAAGTAAGAGATAATAATTTAAAGAAATGGCCTAATGCTAAATACATTGGATACTTTCAAGCTGGTACTAATACATACGCAGACATAGAAACTCTTAAAAGTAAGTATGAACCAATATTAAAATTAGATAATGTTATCGGGCTTAATATAGCTACTAGATGTGATGCTTTAGATGATGATGTACTTGATTACTTAGAAGACTTAAATAATAGAACTGATTTAATAGTAGAACTCGGCCTTCAAACTATTCATGAAGATACTTCTAAACTTATTAATAGAGGACACACTTTAGAACAATTTGAAAGTGCTGTTTTGGAACTTAGAAAAAGAAATATAGATGTAGTTGTTCATATTATAAATGGTCTTCCTTTTGAAACTAAAGAAATGATGCTTGATACAGTGAGATACTTAAATAAATTAGATATTCAAGGTATAAAAATACATATGCTTTTTATATTAAAAGACACACCAATATTAAATTTATATAATACTACTCACTTTCATGTTTTAAGTAAAGAGGAGTATATTGATATAGTTATAGACCAACTTGAACTTTTAAGACCGGAAATAGTAATTCATAGAATTACAGGGGACCCTATAAAAGAATTATTAGTTGAACCAAGCTGGTTATTAAAGAAGTTTAGTGTACTCGATGACATTGATAAGGAAATGGTAAGTAGAGATAGTTACCAAGGAAAAAGGATTCAATAGTGAATCCTTTTTAATTATCTTCTTCTATTAATAGTTTTGAAGAATCTTCTAGTTTTACATTATTAATTGAATCAAATCTCTTAGTTATTTTTTCTGTTGTTTTATGTATGTTTTCAACGTCATTGTTAACTGTTTGTATTGTTCTTGATAATTTATCCCAACGTTCTTTATAACGTCCAAATTCTACTCCTAATCTATTTAATTCTTCGTGTATGATTGATGTATATTTATCTCTTTCAAGTCCTTTTAGTACTGCTTCTATAATTGTAAGTAAACTCATAAGTGTTGTTGGACTTGTTATCCATACTTTCTTACTAGCAGCATATTTTATTAATGAAGTGTGGTATGCATTTATTTCTGCGAATATCGCTTCTGCTGGTAAGAACATTATTGCTTGATCAGATGTTTCTCCTGGTATTATATATTTGCTTGCGATTGCATCTATATGTTTTTTAACATCAGCATCAAATGCTTTATATCTAAGTGCTCTTTCAGTATCACTTATACCCTTTTCAACAAGTCTTCTATAATTTTCTAATGGAAACTTTGAATCTATACATATTGTCCCTAAAGGTTCAGGACCAAATACTATTGCATCAGCTATTGTTGTATTTGATAAAGTATATTGTGTTCTATAAATCCTATCATTCTTTTCACCAAAGATAGATGATAAAATATGATAAAGATTGACTTCTCCAAATATACCTCTACTCTTTTTATCAGTAAGTATACTTTCTAAAGAAATGATTTCAGTACCAAGACCATCTATTTTCTTTTGAGCTTCATCTATTCTAGTAAGTCTATTCATTACTTCATTAAATGTTCTATTTGTTTTATCAAAACCATCTTCTAATTTCTCATTTACTTTTTGATTTATAAGATTTAGTTTTCTTTCTATTCTATCATTTAATTCATTAAAATCTTTATTTATATCACTTGAAAAATTATGTTTAAAGTCACCTATTTCTTTAATAACACTTATTTCTGTTTTTGATAACTTGTCATTAAGTTCACTGTTATCATTCTTTCTAGTTATTAAAATTATTAATAAGATTATAATTATTATTAAAAGTCCAACTATTAAATACTCCATATTATCACCAATAATATTTTAACATAATTATTTTATTTTTAATATTTTGTTTACTATTTTAGTTAGTATATATGTAAATAAAAGTAACAGTACTATTTTTATTAAAACAACTGGATTAGTAAAACTTTCAAGTAGTGAGGTTCCAACAAATCCGCAATAATATACTAATGATATTTTTCCTATAATTGTTGCGATTAAGAATTTCTTAAAGTCCATATTTACTAGCCCACAAGCAATATTTACAAGAAATGCTGGAGTAAATGGAAGTGCTATTAAAAGTGTTAAATTTCCAAGACTTATATTTTTAAATACTTTTTTATATTTATTTATTGTTTCTTTATTTTCTGTTAGCACATCAAACTTTTTATTTAGTCCTTTTTTAAATATGAAGTATGATATAACACAGCCTATAATTGTGAATATCCATGATATTAAGAATCCAAAGAAATTACCGAATGCTAAAAAATTAATGGTAATAAATATCATTAATGGAAGTACTGGAATAATTGACTCAAATACTATTATTAGTGCTCCTACTAATACTCCAATTAAACCAGAATTTTCAATAAAATTAATTATCTCATTAAAATACTCCATAAGTAATCACGAGATAATTATAATATATTTTGTATTATTTTTCTAGATAGAATACTTTGTAACCAAGTGATGATAAAACCATAGTTGCTCTTTTGCTTAGTTTTCCACTTTTACAATATAAGTAATATTTTTCATTCTTATTTAGATACTGTCTATAGTTATTTATAAGCACATCATATGGAATATTGATGCTGCCTTGTATATGGGTTTGAGAATATGTATATTTATCACTAACATCAATTATTTTCATTTAATCACCTAGTTAATTTTATGCATAAAAAAAGATGAATATTATTCATCTTCACTTCCAAAGAAATCATCGAAGAAGTCTTCGTCATTTGGTTTATTATTAACAACAACGCTATCAACGTCGATATTTACTTTTGGTTTTTCTATATTTTCAATTGTACTTACTGGTTTTGGTTCAACTGTTTGAACTTCAGATTGTACTTGATTATGAGCATATGGAGAAGTAAATCTTGGAATTTCTGTTGGGATTTCTTCTTTTTTAGGCTCTTCTATAGAAACTTTAACAGGTTCTTCAACTACTTGTTCAAAATGAGTAGTTGTTTCAGGTGCCTTAGTAGTATATTCATCATCTATATCTTCAGGCATTGGAACTATGAATTTATTAAAGTCTAAATCTTCAACTTTTTCTTTTTCTGGTTCTTTAACCTTATGATCAAATATATCACCAATCTCTTTTTCTAGCTCATCTTCTGTCTTTTCAGTTAGTGGAACTGTACTAAAATTATTAGTAACATTATTTGTTACGTTTTCAACTACTTTTGGCTCTGATTTTTCACGTTCTGCTTTAGCTTTTTCTTCAGCTTCTTCACGTTCTAATTCAGCAATTTTTTCATCTAATCTCTTAACGTAATCATCTAGGCTTGTTGGCATAACTCCAGCAGATCTTGATCCACCTGGCGCCATTCCTGCAGGCATATATGGATTTACCATACCAGGCATTCCCATTGGAGATTGTCCAGCAGGTAACCCTCCTTGACTTTCTTTTAGTTTATTAACAAATCCTTTTAAGTCAAATACTTTAACTTCTTTTCTAGGTCTTTCAGTATATGACATTGGTTCATACTTTTTACCCCAGTCAATTTTATAATCATAAACTAATTTAGTTTTAAAAGGCATACTTCTAAATCTGTTAATAATTACTTCTCCTTCTTTTAAAGCTTGTAAATCACTTACTGTGAACAATGGTCTAATTGGAGGTGCTGGTTTATCTTTTTCTGCTTTAGCTGGTTTTTGATCACCGAGTAGTTTACTAATTTCTTCTAAAGCAGCAAGTTCAGTACTCATGATATATACGAAGTTACCACAGTTACCTTTGATAGTTTCGGCTACATCTTTACCATAAACTTTATTTAATTGTGAGAAGTTTTGAATAACGAAACTAAATCTAATATTTCTTGAACGAGATGCTGTTATCATTGTTTCAACATCTTTTAATGCTGGCATGTTTGCAAACTCATCAAGAATGAAGTTTGTTCTATAAGGCAACTTTAAGTTTGGACAAGTTTGCGCTACAGCGATTAATGCTTCGTATGCTTGTTTTACGAATATTGTTGCAAGTGCATGGTATGTAGTTTTTTCATCGTGTATTTTTAAGAATACAGCTGTTTTTTCTTTACCTACATCTCTTATATCGAAATCACTATATGATAGCATTTCTGATAATGCTTCTTGTGATGAGAATATTCTTGTCTTTGTTCTAAATGTTGACATGATACCACCACGAGTTTCATTTGGTGCATTAATACAAGACGCAGCTGCTATATATGCTGGGCTTAATTCACCTTTACTTTTAAAGTATTCTTTAATATAAGTAGAAGCACCTATTCTATCTTCTCCAGTTTCTGCCATCATATTTATACTATTGATGTTTATTTCTGCTTCGGTAGCATCATCAAATAATCCTAATGACAAACCTGTGAAGAAGTTTGATGCAGTTTGTTCCCAGAATGGTTCTGCTTTGTTATTTGGGTCTATTAAGATATTACTTGCAAGGTCTTGTAAAAGTTCATTTGCTTTATCTGAATTTCCTTCTTTATAAATTCTATATGGATAACTAAATGGATTCCATGCTGCTCCTTCTCTAGGGTCACGGAAGTTAATTAATATAATTTTGTATCCTTTTTCTTTTAATAGTGAACCGCAGGCTTCGTATAACTCACCTTTTGGGTCAGTTACTATCATACTTTCTCCGGCTCTACCTAAAATCTTAATTAGTGGAAACATAAATGCTTGAGTTTTACCTGAACCAGAAGCACCCATGATTAATGAGTGAGGTTGTCCACTTGCATCTACCCATGCATCTTTTCCATCATTGATAACAGGAATTCCACCCGCTTCATAAGTATCATCTTTTAAATGTACCTTTTTAATACCATAATCTTTTTTCATGTCTTTATCTGACATTAGTTTAGAATATCCATCATTCTTTGATTTCTTTTGAGTAGTGATTCCAAATCCTTCTTCTCTTTCAAAGAAATAAGATGAACATGCAGTTAAAATTGCCACTAATGCTAAAACATAAAATAATAAAGTTGCTGTTATAAATTCACTTGTAAATGCTGGAAATGGATTTAAACCTCTAAATGTTCCATCTACCGCAACACTATTTAAATTAAGAACAGCTATAGCTATTAAATATAGTAATACTAAGCAAAATATTAAAAATATTACTATATCTTTTAAATCAGCTCTAAATTTAAGTTTCATTTTGTCACCTCAATTAATTACATTATACAATAGAAAAAGAAAATTTTCACTAATTATTCAAAGTTTTAATACTTAAAACTTGATATTTGAAAAATTTTCCTGATTTTAATACTTTGAAGTTTAATTCTTTTTGAACTACTCTTCCATTTAATTCATTATATACTATTGAATTTGATAATGAATTACTATTATTTTTTATAGAATCTTCTAATTTTTTAACTTTTTCTTTTTCTTCTTCTGTTCCCATTGTATAGTAAGTATACACATATAATTTTGCTGTAACTACATCATCATCTGACATAGATAGTGCTGTAATATTTAGTTTTATATCATTGTTATATTCGTTTGATATAGTTCTAAAACTAAAGCAATATGTATCTTCACCTGAAGTCATGTATTTACTATATACTAGAAAATCATCTATTCTTTTTGAAATATCAGTATTATATAGTTCTTTAAATCCTGCGATTACATTATTTTTTCCTATACAGTATTTTTCTTCATCTGTATCACTATATATATAATATTTTTTATTAGCAGGTTCATATGCAAAAATATACCCTTTAATCATTCCTTCAATATTAAATCTATTATATCCTTCGTAGTTATAATCATCAATTAATGAAGTTCTTTTAAATAAAGTATTTCCTTCTAAAGATGTTTTTATTTCATTATAACTATTTTTATCTGCTAATTTTTTTTGTGTTATATCTATGTATTCATATCCTGGAAATTTTGTATTATCTTTATCAGTTTTTTTATTTAGAAAAGCTAGAGGAACAATTATGATAATTAGTAAAATAACTATAGTTCCTAATATAACCATTGTTGCTTTTTTTTCTTCTTCGTTTTTTTTCATAATTATTCCTTTCTATTCATTTTTCGCATTGTAATCTATTTCAAAATGCATTCCATCAAATGATGAATCTTTATTATTACCAAACCATTTAAATCCAGCTGGACCATATGCGTATTTCCATAATACATAATTTATATTCTGACAATCATTTTCTTTTCCATCTAGCGCTTCGTTTATAAATAGATTATAGTTTTGTCTTGACTTAGAACTATCATATGGTGTATATGTTTTACCACCTATAGTGTATTTTGCTGAGTAGTTCCAATCTTGTGCTAATCCATAAGAGTGGATATCTATCATACCACTACTTGTCTTTTTCTCAGTATGTGTACTTCCATTGACTAAATCTGATGAACTTAATTTACATCCGTCTATTCCTTCGGTTAATAGTTTACATACATTTTTAAATGCTTGCTCAAAGTTTCCTTTAACAGCCTTATTTACTTTATATGTTTTGTTCCAGCCACCACTACTACAGTTTGTACTTACATCTACTAGATTTTTCGATGTCCAATTTGGATCAATCTCGATGTTATTACCATCTTCTTTATAAGGAAAACCAATGAACTCTCCGATTGATGGTGACTTTTTAGGATAATTATTTGAAGTATCTATAACTTCTTGAGAACCATAGTCATAGTTATTGTTTACATTGCCTCCAAATACATCATTACTTGAATCTTGGCATTCGATTAATGTTGCTTTTCCTTCGAATGTATCTGAAAGAATTTCTGTAAAACTATATCCGTTTTTGGCTTGTTTTTTCCAATATTCTGCTGATTGTTTGTAATTCTTTAAGTATATATTACTTGCGGCTTGAGATTCAGTCGCATTATATCCTGCCTCAAATGGGGAATTTCCAGAAACTAACAAGTAATTTGCTGCTTGGTCATATAGTGATGAATATCTTGCTAAGTGATCGCTTGACATTATACCTTTCCAGGTTCCTTTACCTGGATACAATTGCTGATATCCTGCCCTTGAAGTTGTACTATAGCATCCCTGCGTTGGGGAGCAATAAACTTGATCACATGTTCCTGATTTTAGTTTTATTGGAGAACCATGTGTATAGTTTCCTCTTCTTTTTAATGCAAATGAAATTTCTGCAACCATTTGTGTTAGCGCATAATCATCTAATTCTGTATAGTCGATTTCTCCATATGTTACGCCTATTATATAGTCTTTGAAGTTTGTTGTTAATAAATATTTACCATCACAATCAGTTAATTCTACTTCAAGTTTATTATAGTCTGCTGGTATATATGCTTGACATGCAGCACCCGTTGCTCCTCCTGGATTTATAATTCCATTAGTATAGTAACTATATATACCATTACTATCTAAATCTTGTTTTAGTAAAATTTCATTTAACTCTACTTTTCTACTTATAATTTCTTCAATTATTTGTTCAATCGATTTGTTAGTTACTATATCACTATATTCTATATCAGTATCTGGATTATCAATAGCAGTTTTATATATTGGATAATTTATATATGCAAATCCATCTCTATAATCGTAGTTAATTGTATATGTTCCTATTGATAAATTTGATTTAAAATAATTAACTGTTTTTGTATTAAATGTGTCTTTTTTATTTGAATTGATTTCTTTTACTTTTTGTTCATAATGGCTTGTATCAATTATTCCTGTAATATTTCTATCTTTAAAGAATTTGCTTGATGTATCTACTCCTGATGGGTTTTCGGCAAGTCCATACATTTCTTTTAATTCTGAGGCAGTATATTTACCATTACATTCTTCATCAGTACTTGAGTATGCACTATTCATATTAGTATCATATACCCATCCGCTACCATACAAGTTTGTAATTTGCCCATCTGTTAATTTTGGAGAATCTCTATCTAAGAGTTTCACAGAACCAAATGTTTTTTTAAGCCCCATGTATCCAGCTGTACTAAAGCCATTACGACTATTTCCATTATAATCATTATCTAATTCGTCTCCCCATCTTATAAATAACTTCCATTTATCTAGATTGTATCTATATACTTCTTGATGCATTAGATTACAACTACCATGTAGTTTTCCATTTTCATCTTCAGTTATTTTCCATTTCCAGTAAGGGTAAACTTCTTCAAAAATACTATTTTGTATTATTCTATCAACATCTTCTCTTTTTAATTTTCCACCTTCAATAATATCTATTAATACTTTGTAATGTTCAGTTGCTGATTTGTATTCCGCACTTTCTACATTATTGGTATAATTCTTATATGTTTCTTGTTCTGCATAACCATAGAAGATATTAGCTACAATTAATCCTTCATCTAATGTAACGTTGAATTCATTTTGATACATTTCAATATTTTTTCTTATATATCTTAGTAATGAACATGTATTTTTGAATGTTCCTCCATTAAAGAATGCATCAACATTATCCCAGAATTTTTGAAAATTACTATCAATATTACACGATTCAATTATTTCTGACGTAAGAACTCGCGTAAGTTCTTCTGAATCAAGTTTTCTACATTTTTCATTTTTTGGGTCACATTCACATGCGTCTCTATCAAAATGATTAATATCACAATCTTCCTTAACGTTTTGATATTTTTCATCTGTAAATAAACCGTCTGTTTCACATCCTTCTGGTGAATACGTACCTGTTTCAACATTGTATTCGCATTCAGTTGTTCCGTTTTCAGATACTCCAAAGAATGTTGAAAGGGATGAAGTTAAACTATCAAAAACCATGATAAAGAATGCTATTAAGAAAAATATTAGGAATATTGCTAAAGCACCTACTGCTATCCAAAAATAAATTTTTATTTTTAAAATAAGTGCTGCCTTTTTCTTTTCAAATGAAGAAAAAAGTCCACCTTTTCCATCTTTATTATCGCTAGAAGATTTTTCCTTGTTCTTATCTTTGTCCTTATCTTTATCTTTGTCTTTGCTATCTTTATCTTTTGAACCATCTTTGCTTTCTAATTCATCTTTTTTTCCAGAAGAACTACTACTTGATGATTCATTATTGTCTCCGTCTTTATTTTTCTTCTTTTTGCCATTTATATCTGTTGATTGATTTTTTCCTCTATTATTTATGGCATCTATATCTGCTTGATCTTTTTTATTTATCTTATCATCTTGAATACCGTTAAGTCCTCTTGGTGTTTTTTCTTTTTCACCATATATTCCACGTTCTTGAGTATTTGAAAAATGATCTACTCCTTGAAGTATACCTGATTTATTACGTTCTCTTTCGTTTTGGATTGCTTCATCATCGTCAAAATTACCGTTCATACTTCACTTCCTTTATTTAAATAAAGAGGACTATTTTATAGTCCTCCTCCAGAACCAAATGATTCTAATTCTTGTTGAGTAGCAATTACATTAATACGCATTCTTCTACTACCACAAACGAATAATGCTTGTCCTTGACTATATCTCTTTATTGAATCTTTTTCTTGATCGTTTAAATCTACAAGTCTAGATAAATCGTCTACTGCTTGTTTTCTAAGTCCCATTACTAAGTAATAAGATGCATTATCGAAAATAGCTTTACCATGTATAATTACATTAGGTGCTGCGAAGTCTGTAGGTTGTTGTGTAATTATAATTGTTCCTGTGTTATATTTACGACTACGTCTTTGAATACGAGCTAGGAATTCTGCTCCTAATGTATTTTGGTCTGCTAGAAGCATATGTGCTTCATCAACCATTAATATTGTATTTACTTCTCTATCTAATGTTAAACCCCATGCATATTTTAATATGTTGAAGAATAGTGCATTTCTAATGTTATTATCAGCATTCATTAATTCACGAATATTAAATACTATGAAGTCTGCATCAGTATCAATTGTTGTTTTACCTGTGAAGTAATATCTTAATTCTCTAGTAAGAGGTCTAATCTTTAATTCAAGTTTTTCCATAACTTCTCTTTCACGAGTGTGTTCAGTCATAGAAAGTAATCTACCTTTTATAGTTGCATATACATCATCAAATGTTGGATAATCATGTGCATCTATTTTAGTAAAATCTGTATTGTAATCTATTTTATAACGTCTATATGTATCTTGAACTACTTCACTAAACATTGTTAGTGTATCTTCTTCGATGTCAGGACTATAGTATTTCATAAATGCTTTTAATGTTTGAAGTGTACGAGTAAGAATTGCATATCCTACTCCATCTTTCATTTCATCTTCATCTGCATCAAGTACTACTTCTAGTGGGTTTATCATACCGAAGTCTCCACCTTTACCTAAATCAATGAAGTCTCCACCATATAATCTAGTCATATCTTCAAGTTCGCCTTCTGGGTCGATTGCAATTATCTTATGACCATTTCTAATGTTACTTCTTAGTAAAACTTTTGCAGCTGTTGATTTACCTGAACCTGAAGTACCAAGTATAATCATATTGGCATTGTTTCTATTAAATTCTTTTTTAGTTTGATACAAGAATTGATTGAATAGGATAACACCACCTGAGTAATCAACTCCAAGTAAACATGAAAGTCCTGGATCTTTAATACTATCGAATACATATGGATACATTGCAGCCATTGTAACTGATGGTATTGGTGTTCCAACTCTTTCTTCTATATCATTTGCTTCGAATATTGGAAGCATACTCTTTAATATTTTTTCTTGTTCAAATCTAAGTACTAGTCCTTTCATACCCATTGCATCTAGGTAATTCTTTACTTGTACTTTTTTGTTTTCCAATTCTTCATGAGAATCTGCAGTTATCATAAGATGCATTTGGAAATCAAATATTCTTGCTTGTGTTGCTGTTAACATTTGAATGAAGTTTTCAATACTTTCGTAGTCTTGTCTAATTTGTTCTTGTATTGTTCTATCATGTTCATTTTGATAACGAGCTTTCATATCAGCAATTTCTTTATTTAACATCTTTGATAATACTGAGAATGCAATTGGAATATGTTTTACACATATTTTAATTCCTGATAATTGAGTTAAATTTGCTAAGTATCCTTCATTAATAGCTTTTGGATAACTAATTATTGTAAGGATAGCACAATATTTATCACTAATTATAATTTCAGATGGTTTAAATTCTAAGCTCTTTGGAGCTAATTGACTTTTAAAACTTACGCTCATCGTGGCATCACCGTCCCAAATCCAGTAGTTTCTCCACCATTCATAAATCCGTCAAGTAAAGTTCTTAAATCGTCATTACTTGTTTGAGCAGATTGAAGTCCTGCTCCTGCTAAACCGGATACTAGGTTTTGAACTCTCTTTTGTATTATTTCTGGTCTTCTATCTTTGAATAATATGTAGTATTCTGTATCGGTTACATTAACTTCCTTACTCATAAATAAGTTTGCTTTGTCTATATCTTCTCTAACTAATTTTCTAATTGCAGGTGTTTGTACTTGGTTGTATAAAAGTTTTAGTTGAGCTAAATATACATTAATATCTACTGGCCTATCAGCAACTATTAACCAAAATGGATAATCTAAAGTATTGTAAAAATTTCTAAGATTAAATATTGCATTATTTTGTGAATCATAATCAAGAATAAAAATGTTTCTTGGTTTAATTTTTACTCCTGTTACTCTTTGACCATTGTCTAATATAATTTCTCCATTTTGGATACCTCTAATAGGTAACCAGTTTTCAGCATATTTTTGTGCCCTAACGTTTACTTTCGGCTTGCTCTGTATCCCCATTGCTTCCCACATAACTAGCACACCATCCTCTCCAATAATATCTTCTTTGACTATTAAAATATAAATATAATTCTCTTAAATAAACTAGCACATTGTGATAAAAAGGAATTGGCATTACTAAAAATAATGCCAAACTCACAGGAGCTAATTTAATTACTATAGCTGATATTGAGTCTCCTGGAAAAACGAATAAGAATATAACTGTTAATAAAGCTCCAGGTAACAAAATTCCAAATAAATCAATTGGTCTAAATACATTAAATATCAACTGACTTTTCTTACTATTTGCTGGTATTATATACATAATTCACTCCTTTTTTCTATTTATCTTGTCTGTGAGCTCTTTGATATGTGCCTGATGAACTTACTTTTTCTTGCTTATTTATCATTTCATTTTTTGCGCTTGTTATGCTTTCTCTGCTTCCATCTTTAACAGCACTTCTTCCATCACTTCCGCCAACTGCTCTAACTCTTCTTTCTGCATTTTTAACACTTGTTCCGCTAGCATCATGGTATGCTTTTTTCCATCCATCTCTTAGGCCTTTTTCATGTTCTGCTCTCAATGCTTTCTGTGCTTCTTCTCTCTTCTCTTCTATTGTTCCTAAATCATTCATTATTGCTTGAGCGTCTCTACCACTATTTCTTAAATTATTTTCTTCAATAGCTAATCTTTGTAAAGTTGGGTCGCCTTCATATATTTTATTTAAACTATTTTCAACATAGGCATCTTCATCTCTTCCATATTTAATTCCTTTATATCCTTCGGCATTTTCAATTTCGTCTAATTTTGCTTTGTCAAGTGCATCGTATGCATTCGCTTTATTCGTATATAATTGTTCCTTTGTGTCAGCATTTTTAGCAAATCCAAGCATATTTTCTAATCTTGCTCCCGCATATCTTAGTCCCCCACCTTGATTTGCTATTCTAGCAGCTCTATCTCTATTTGCTTGATTATTTGAAGCTTGGTTTTTAAAGAACGATGCAACGCTATCTCCTTTTCTTCCAGCATTTGCTCCGCTAACACCGCCGCTAACAATATTTCCTAATGTTCCAGCAACGCCTGCTCCACCTATTGCACCGGTAAATAATCCGCTAGCAGCGCCTAATCCAAATCCTGCTATTCCTCCAAGAACTTTTCCGAATCCTTTTGAATTATTTTCTGATAGTGAGTGTCCAAATATTCCATCTATGAATTTTGGTAATAATTGGGCAAATCTATATGCTGCAAATATAACTATTAATAATACTATATATCTTGTAAATCCATCTACTTCTGGGAATAATGCTGAACGGTCTGTCCAGAATTTACTGATAAATGCTGTTACCAAGAATAACGAACCAACTCTTATGAATGCATCTATCCAAGTTTTCCAATATGTATCAACGAATGCCTTCCAAGGTTTCGCCTCGAATCCCTTGTCAATAATTGAAACAATTGCTACCGGAGCTATAATTTGAAGTACTATTAATTTAAACATACGTACTCCAATTTCAATTGATAATTTTACTATACTCCATATCAAATATATCGCCATTGCTGTACTTATAATTGGATATTTGTATTCTACTGTTTTATCTAATGCAGATACAACATCTGTTATTTTTGTTAAATCAAAACTATTAATATCTTCATTTAATTGTCTTGAATATATATTTTCTACTGCTGATGTTTGATTATCTTTTCCATGTAGGAAAACTTGCAATGTTGTTGTTGCTAGATACTTTCCGAAGTCTCCTATATCATCTGCCTGAGTTCCAAAAATAAATCTAGCTATCAAACCTGCATCATTTTCTTGGCCATCCGTGGTTACATCTGCTATTTCTTTTAGTGTTGTAAACTCATATCCTTTTGGTACTCCAATGATAAGTAAACTAAGTTCGTTCATAACACTAAATATAAACGTATATGAAATTAATAATGCAGAACACCAAGCTATATTTTTTAATAATGCTGCTCCACCAACTCTTTCATTTGTCAGTTTATCTGGATTAATCATATATTGAATAAGGGAATATCCAAGTTTAAACATGATTAATACCATTATAATTGCTTTGATTCTATCAATTAAAGGCGATACCCAAGCATACACAACATTAAAATTTAGTTGTGCCATAAGCATAAATACTTTATATGAGTATGCAACTAATGAATAAACTACACCATCAATGTATAGTAACAATGAAAATAATGGTTGAAAAATCCAATAAACTCCTACAGATATTAACGATGTTATAAATGACATATTCTCACTTCCCATTTAACTATTCTATATAGATTATATCAAAATAGAAAATAAATTGCTACTGATTTACCTTCAAAAAATTATAATTTTGATATTTTCCTTTGCTCTAATTATCTTATTATGTTAAATCATGTTAGTCAATCTTTTTTTACCAATTAAAAAAGATATCAAACTTTATATTTTATCTGATATCTATTATAATCATTTGCATTTATTATTCAGTTGCAAAATCAAGTACGTCATCTTTAAAATCTAAGAATATTTTATTAACAACATAATCGAATTCTTCGTCGTTATCTATTGCTGTATATTCAATAACATTATTATTATTATTTACTTTAACAATTGAAACATCGTCCATAAATTCATCATTATTTATTAGATATAAATATGTGTAGTTGTTTTCTCTTATGACATCTAAGATTAGGTATTCTCCGTCATTAAATACTATTACATCATCTATATTAAAATTCATTTCTATTCACCTATCCTAAACTTTTCTCACCTAAAGAACCTTCTTTTGATTCTATATCTTCTTCTACCATTCTTATCATTTCGCTAATTACATCTTTTAAAGATGGATCTTCTTGTTTACTTCTTAAAGCTTTTTGTGCTTCATTATAAAGCCCTCTATTGTTAAGTACATTTAATATTGAAGCAATGGCTGCTACTTTTTTAATCTCAGTACATTTTCCTTCTTTTTTTTCTTTATGTATTCCTACTGTATAAGGATTATATCTTATTTGTTCTAATGATTTATCTTCCATTTCTTTAAACTTCATTTTATCCTCCATATATATTGTAACATACATAAAATAAAAAATGTAGAGTTTTTTACATCTCTACATTATGGTAAACATTACTTACATCGTCTAGTTCATCAAGCATATCTAGTAATCTTTCAAATTTTGCTTTATCTTCGCCTTCTAATGTAACTGTATCTTTAGCAAAGTATGAAATTTCATCTACTTCAAATACAATTCCTGGGAATGCTGTTTCTAAAGCTTTTTTAGCATTGTTTAAATCTGCTACTTCTGTATAAACAACTACTGTATCATCTTCAACTTCGATATCATTTACATCAACATCTCCATTAATTAAAGCATCCATTACTTCTTCTTCAGAATGTCCTTTAATTCCAACTACTCCTAAATGTTCATACATAAAGCTTACTGCGCCTTGTCCAGCCATTTTAGCGCCACATTTATTAAATACTGTTTTGATAAAACTAATTGTTCTATTAGAGTTATCTGTTAAGCATTTAATAATTAGTGAACTTCCACCTTGAGCAAATGCTTCATATTCTACTGTATCATAGTTTTCTGTTACACCTTTTTTAACTTTATCAATGTTTCTATTAATAACGTCAGCTGGAACTTGTTCTCTTTTAGCTTTCTCAATTACTCTTCTTAATACATCATTACTTGATGGATCTGGGTTTCCTTTCGCTGCTTGATAAATCTCCTTTGCATAAATTGAATATAACTTACTTTTTTTTGCAGCTGTTGCAGCCATTGCTTTAGCTCTTACTTCATGAGCTCTACCCATTTTAATCACTCCTTTTAATCTAAATTTGTCATTTCATTAATTATTTTAGCATATTCTTTATAATTTTCAAAATTATTATCTTTATTTTTATCAAAAAATTCTTTTGAATCATCTCTTGCTTGTAAAAGTATTTTCATATCTGTATGAAGATTAGCTATTTTAAATTGCATATCTCCACTTTGTTTAACTCCAAATAAGTCTCCTTCTCCACGCATTTCATAATCTTTTTCTGTTATATAAAATCCGTCGTTACTTTCTTCAAGTACTTGTAATCTTTTATTATTTTTATCTCCTATAAGTATACAAGTTGACTCAAATTCGTTTCTTCCAACTCTTCCTCTTAATTGATGAAGTGTTGCTAGTCCAAATCGTTCAGCATCGTATATTATCATCATAGTTGCATTTTTAACATCAATTCCTACTTCTATTACTGTTGTTGATATTAATACATCTATCTTACCTGCTTTAAAGTCATTCATTATTTTATCTTTATCAGCTTTTGATAATTTACCATGCATTATCGCAGACTTAATATTTTTATTGAAATATAAATCTATATTTCTTTTTATTTCATTTACTGTTGTTAAATCTATAACTTCAGAGTCTTCAATTAAAGGTGAAACTATATATGCTTGATGATGTTCATCTATTTCTTTCTTTAATAATTCATAAACATCTACAAGTTCTTTTTCACTTTTAACTATTGTCTTTATTTCTTTTCTACCTTTTGGTTTAGTTTTAATATTTGATATATCCATATCTCCATATATTGTTAATGCGAAAGTACGCGGTATAGGCGTTGCTGACATATATAAAGTATCTGGAAGAATGCCTTTATTTTTAAGACTAGCTCTTTGATTTACTCCGAATCTATGTTGTTCATCTGTTATAACAAGACCAAGATTTTTAAATACAACATTTTCACTAAGAAGTGCATGTGTTCCGATTAAGAAATCTATTTTACCTTTAGCTAGTTTTTCTATTACTTCATCTTTTTCTTTCTTTTTCATACTTCCAACTAAAATATCTATTCTCATATTTGTTCCTGAAAGTACATTTTTAATATTTTCATAATGTTGGTATGCAAGTACTTCTGTTGGTGCCATTAAAGCAGTTTGATATTTTGCTAAATGGTTAATATATGCAGCTATTATAGAAATAATAGTTTTACCACTACCAACATCTCCTTGAAGCATTCTATTCATTCTTTTACTTGAAGTCATATCATTATAAATATCTTCGATTGCTTTATCTTGGTCAGGTGTTAATTCAAATGGTAAACTTCTTATAAATTCATTTACGTCTTCTGGATCTATATTTCTAATATATTCTACTTTATTATCTTTATTTAATTCTTTTAAATAATTTATCTTGAACATAAATTCAAATAACTCTTCATATTTAAGTTTTAATTGAGCTTTTTTTACGTCATCTTTATTTTGTGGTTCATGTATTAATTTTATAGCTTCTTTTTTAGAAATAAAATTATATTTTTCATTTAAATATTCCGGTACATAATCCGTGTAGTCATCAAATATAGTTAATGCTTCACTTATATATTTTTTTAATGCTTTACTCGTAAGACCACTTGTTAAGTGATAGACGGTTTCTATTGAACCTGTTTTTATCTTTTCAAATTTTATATCAGATGCGATTACTGTGTTTTTAAGTGCATCATATTTTCCAATTACTGTAATTGTTGTTCCTGGGCGAAGTTGTGTTTTTAAAAACGTTCTATTGAATATCAATACTGCTATCATTTTTTTATTAGACATTGCTCTAAAAGTAAGTGCAGTCATATTTGCTCTAAATCTTCTTGATAATGGTACTGAGTCTATAATACATTCTATTATTACATGTTGTTTATCAACGCATTCTTTTATATTATCAAGAACTATTAAATCGTGTCTGTAAGGATAATATTCTACTAAATCACTGATACTATTTACTCCTATATTTTTTAGAGTTTCTATTGTCTTCGGTCCTAAACCTTTAATAGCACTTAAATTATTCAATGTTATCGCCTCCAGATAAATCTTCAATATTATATCACATTTTCATCAATAAAAAAAGAAGAAATTTAGTTTTCTTACATACCCGGAGGTTTATCTTCTAAACTTTCTTCTTGTGTTTGACTATCTTCTTTATTACCTGCAATTTTGTCTTTTAATTCTTCTGCATTTATATCTAATCTAATATTACTATCTATATATTTTAAACAATCTGTTAAATTTTGAAAAAAGTTTCTAAATTGATTTGAATCTATATCATAACTACTTAGCGTTATATATAATTCACTCATAAAAGTTCCAAGTATATAGTTTTCTTTATTATTGTCTTCTTCAATACTTCTTGTGTATTCTAATAATTCTTCATTAGATGCTTTACAGCAAAAAGTTGGATCATCCATATTATGTTCGGCTGAATCTTTTATAACTACTCTATCTTTAGACATTTCTATACTTGAATGCATTACACCATTTCTTATTCTAGAATATATACTTTTATTTCTAATTTCAAAAGCAATCATAATACCATTATATAGATCTAAATATGCTTTTTTCATTGCTTCTAATTTACTAGATGTTTCTGGATAATTTGATATCTTTTGATATTTCCTATTAAAGATTTTAATTTCTCTTTTTAATATTCCAAGAGCTCCTGTTACATCATTTTCTTTTCCATTTTCATCTTTCTTTTTAAAGAATACTTGAAGAGATGGATTTCTTAAATATCTAAATTCTATATTTTGATTTTCACTTAATAATAAACATAAATGATTATATACTAATGCTGTATTAACAACACTTCTTTCTACTTTTTTATCTATAAATGCTGCGATAGTTAATAGAGAGTCAACAATTTTATCAAGTAAACTATCTTCTTCATGTGTTGATGGTTTATTTGATATAGTTTTTGTTTTTACTCTGACTCTTTTTGTATCTATTGTTTTTGCTTTAGTCGCAAGTTCATTTAATGTAGTTAATGCTGTTCTATATAAATTATTATATACTGTCATTTCATCTTCATTACAATACTCTTTTACTGCTTCAAATTTACTACTTAATATTTCTAATTCACTATAAATTCTTTTTAAATATTCATCCATTTGGCTATCTAATTTATATGTATATCCTTTTTCATTATCAAGATTATCTAAAGTGGTATTGAATGTTTCATTATTACTGTTTTCAGAAAATCTATCAAGTGTTTCAGGTTTAATAGAACACTCAAAACTAAATTCATTATTTCCAACTCTATATTTATTTCTAATTACTATTCTATTATTTTTTGTATCAAAATCATATTTTCCATGAGCAAGTGAATCTCTTATTTTACCTATAATAAATATTTTCTTTTTTATGCTTAGATTACTATTATGTTCTAATATAACACTATCAAATATCTCCTCTGGTACAACAGAACCATTCATAGTGAAAGTATAACTATCTTTAATTTCTTCATAGAAGGAATCTACTATAAAGTTATTTTCATTAGTATCATTAAAATATAATGTTCTAGTTTTACTATTGGTTTTAATTAGTCTTTCTTTACTCATTATAAATTTAGCCGTACTAAGCATAAAATAATGTTCTACTCTAAGGGGACCATTTTTATTATTTAAGAATGATTCAGTTAATTCCCTTGATATTTTTAATAATTCTTCTCTACTCATGTTATACTCCTATTATAATGTTAACATTTTTATAATTTTAAGTAAATATGATATAATGGTTATGGTGATAAGAATGGAATTAGAAGAATTAAGAGATGCGATGAGTGAACTATCATATGATGATATTGAATTTTTTGCTCATTTAACTGAAAGAGAAAATGGTCACTCTATATGTGAGAATGGATTATATATTGATGATAATAAATTATCTAGTTGTGTAAATCCAGTATTAGATTCATTTTATGATGATCCAGAGCATTATGTGGATTTTGAACTTGGTAATCCTCAAACTAGAGCTAAAGAAATAATGGTTCTTATTGGATGTGAAAGAGATGAGGAAAGTAGACTTATAAAGAAAAACAATAATGGTCAAAGTGAGTATGTTATTCCAAGTGAAAATATTATTGGTTTTCTAGATTTAGATAGTAAATATTTTGATAGTAATCCTAATTCAGAATATAGTATTGGTATGGGACAAAATTTATAAAAAGTTTAAAAAAGTCTTGACAAAATATACTTTTTTAATTAGTATATAGACTTACCAATTCACTATTAGGCGAATTGGTGCTAGTATCACACTAGCCAACCCCTTTTTATTCTTTTTTCCGGACTGTCCATCAGGGGGTGGCAGTCCTATTTTATTGAAAAATTAAAGGGAACTAGTTATTTAGTTCTCTTTTTTTGTGTTCTCTAAATCTTTGAAGTAATTGTATCTCGCGATAGAATTATTCATATTTTCTTCATATAATCTTTCATATTCGTCTTTATTTTTTACTTCTAGATTTTTATATCTTAATTCTTTTCTAAATACTGCATCATAGTTAGTAAAGTCAGGTTCTTTTGAATCTAATGTTAATGTATCAGTATCAGGATTATATCTCATTAATAAGTTATATCCAATATCCACTAAAAGTTTTTGTTCATCTAGTGAATTAGTAAGTCCTCCATAGATTCCTTGTTCAATACACGGACTATATGCGATTATTAGTGATGGTCCATCATGCTCATATGCTTCTTTCATAACTTTTAGTGTTTGCATCATATTTGCTCCCATTGATATGCTTGCTACATATACATTTGGAATACTCATTGCGATTTTAAATAAATCTTTCTTTGTTTCAAGCTTTCCATTAGATGCGAATTGTGCTACTCCACCTATTCTAGTTGATTTAGATTTTTGACCACCAGTGTTTGAATAAACTTCTGTATCAAGTACCATAATATTTATATTTTCATTACTATGAAGTACATGATCAAGTCCACCATAACCTATATCATAAGCCCATCCATCTCCTCCTAGAATCCATACTTTACGAGATGGTATGTAATCAAGTAATACTCTTAATTCATTTGGAATTTCAGAGTGTTCTAACTTATCTTTGATAGCTAATGTTAAATCATCATCTTCCATATTGTCTATCCATTCTTTATAAGTCGCCTTTACTTCAGGATCTACAATATCTTTAGTTTCATACATTATCTTTTTGATTCTTTCTCTCATTTTCTTGTATGACTTATGAATACCAAATCCAAATTCTGCATTATCTTCAAATAATGAATTCATCCATGGAATTTTATATGGTGTTAATGGAAGACTTCCTCCATAAATTGAAGAACATCCTGTTGCATTAGCAATTACCATATTCTTTCCATATAATTCAGTTAATATTTTAATATATGCTGCTTCACCACAGCCTGCGCAAGCTCCACTAAATTCAAAGTAAGGTTTCTTGAAACCTACTCCTTTAACAGTAAACTTATTAAATGGAGCATCATTTTCTTGATGTTCAAATAAATAATCACTTATTCTATCTAATCTTTCATTGTATTTTCCTGCTTCAAGAGCTTTTTCTTGTTGCTTTCCAGGACATGCTTGTATGCAAAGTCCACAACCTGTACAATTTGATTCTGAAACTGATATAAAGAAGTTTTTATTCGTTTCTCCTAGGCTTTCTATAGTTTCACTCTTATCAATGTGAGCCATTAATAATTCATTATCTGTAAGTGAATATGGTCTTATACATGCATGAGGGCAAACAAATGAACATTGATTACATTCTATACAATTTTCTTTACACCACTTTGGTACTAGTGATGAAGTTTTTCTCTTATCACTAGCAGCAGTTCCACCTTCAAAAGTACCATCTTTATAATCAATAAAGTCAGAAACTGTAAGCATATTACCACGTAACTTTAATACTTCATCTGTAAAGTTCTTTTCACTTTGCTCCTCAGGTGTAAGTGTAAATATTCTGTTATCAATTTCTTCTAAATATTTTAAAGATTCGTTAATAGCATTTATATTAGCTTCAACTACTTTAGTTCCTTTACTACTGTATGTTTTTTCAATTAGATGTTCAAAGTCTTTTATTTCTTCTTTGTCATAGCCTAATATCTTTAACATATACATACACATTACATTATTTATTTTTCCATGTAAGTTATATTTTTCATTTAATTCATCTAGGTTAGCTACATATACTTTTATATTTTTATCAAGTATTTCTTTTTTATTTTCATTACTAATCAAATTATTTAATTCTTCATCTGTTTTATTACTTGATAAAAGTAATATTCCATTTTTCTTTATATCTTTTAAACAATAATATCTATTTAAATATATATCTTTTGAAATTACTATAAAGTCTGGAGATGTTAAGAAGTATGGAGCATTTATTTTAGTGTCTCCTACTCTTAAGTGTGATATTGTTACTCCGCCACTCTTTTTAGAATCGTATTCGAAGTATCCTTGAACATAATTTATATCGATATCTCCTAAAACTTTCATGAAGTTTTTAGATGCTCCAACCATTCCATCTGATCCAAAACCATATACTTTTATTTCTTTATAGTCTGGTGTGTATTCTATTTCTTTTGGTTCAATACTTAAATGTGTTATATCATCTATAATACCAACAGTGAAATGATTTTTAGGATTATCACTAAATATATTTTCAAATACACCATTTATATCTTTAAGTGGTACATCTTTTGAAGATAGTCCATATCTTCCACCATAAACATGAATATTTCTTGTTTTAACTGCTTCTACTACATCTAAATATAATGGCTCTCCTAGACTTCCTGCTTCTTTAGTTCTATCAAGTACTGCGATAGTATCTACTGTTTTAGGAAGTACATTTAATAAATATTTAGTACTAAATGGTCTATATAAATGAACTTCTACTAAACCTACTTTATGTCCTTTTCTATTTAATAAATTTACTACTGTTCTTACAGTATCACAAACTGAACCCATAGCTACTATCACATGAGTTGCATCTTTAGCACCATAATAATTAAATGGTTTATAATCAGTACCAGCAAGTTTATTAATCTTTTCCATGTTTCTTGCTACTATATCAGGCATATCATCATAATATTTATTTCTTACCTCAGTATTTTGGAAATATACATCTCCTGTTTCTGAAGTACCACGAGTTATTTCTTTTCCTATATTTAGAGCTCTATTTTTAAATTCATAAATCTTATCGTAATTAACTAATTTTAATACTTCACTTTCATCTAAAAGTGATACTTTATTAAGTTCATGGCTTGTTCTAAAACCGTCAAAGAAATGAACAAATGGAAGTGAACCTTCTATAGCTGATAAGTGAGTTACTATTGCCATATAATATGCATCTTCAACAGAAGTTGATGCTAATATACAGAATCCTGTACTACGTGTAGCATATACATCTTGGTGATCTCCAAATATTGAAAGAGCATGTGTAGCAAGTGAACGTGCAGCTACATGAATTACTCCTGGTAACATTTCTCCTGCCATTTTATACATTGTTGGTATCATTAAAAGTAAACCTTGAGATGCAGTAAATGTTGTTGCTAAACTACCTGCTTGAAGTGCTCCGTGTGATAAAGCTGCAGCACCCGCTTCACTTTGCATTTCAATTACTGAAACAGTATCATTAAATAAATTCTTTTTACCTTCAGCACTCCATTTATCAGTTAATGTTGCCATTGGACTAGCTGGTGTTATTGGATAAATACCACATACCTCACTAAAAAGATATGAACCCATCGCACAAGCTTCGTTTCCATCTATAATATAATTTTTTTTCATATCATCACCATATTCATTATATTACATTTTCATAATAAAAAAAAGAATTGTTTATTGCTTTTGAATTATTCTTTTAAACTTAGATTCACTATTATTAATAAACTCATCAATTAATTTACTTTCTTTTTTTGTTTCTGCATAAGCAGTTATGGCCAGTGTCTTTTTCCAATCTTTTGTATATCCATCAGTAGTTAGATTTGTTATTTTATGTTCTTTTAACCAATCTCTAAATTCCTTCATAACTTCTTTGTCATCATTTAATATTATATTTACATATGTTTTATCTTTAGAGAATTTGTCACTAATTACAAGTGCTAGTAATGTTCCTATACCGCTTGCGATAGCTATTACATAAATCATTATTTCACTACCACTATCACTAACCGCATCAATTAATTTATAAAATATTATTTGACTTATAATTACTGTAAGTGATGCTATAAATGCTTTATTCTTTTGTATAAGAATTGTTTTGCCTGTTCCTAAAATATTATCTATTACTTTTATAACAAAAACTACTAATAAATTAATAATAAACGCTTTCATTTAATCATCCCCTTCTTTAAGCGCGAAGTAACATAATAACACATTATTTATTTTATTGCAAATTAAAAGAATAGTTTCCTATTCTTTATTAACTAATTATTTTTTTGTGAAATATTTTTCTTTGATTCACTATATACTTTTTTAGCTTCAGTTAAGAATGTTTGCTTTTGAGCTCTATTATACATATTTATTACATTAGGAAGAGCAATAATTACTAGTATTGCGAGTATGCTATTGCTGCTAATAATTCAACTAATATAGAACCTTTCTTCTAACATAGTTATAATATATCCCCATTGGATCAATTCTTCTATTTATTATTGTTTTGTTCCTTGCTTGCTTTTATGTCTCTTGAAATAAGTATTGTTATACATGCGATTGCACACATTGAGATAATCATACATATTGCTAGATATAATTTTTTATTATCTTTTTCTTCTACTTTTGGTTCTTCTTTTTTAGGTTCTTCTACTACTGGTACTTCTTTATCTTCTTCTTTTTCTGTTTTGCTGACAATTAAATAATATTCATTAGTATCCCCTTCATTGTTTTTTGTTTCAATTACTACTAGATTCTCACCTATTTTTAAATTTTCATTTCCTTTAATTGTTACATCATATTCACTTTCATAATCAATAAGAATGCTATCTTCTGTACTAGGAATTACTACATGATAAGTATTAACATTTGGATCAAATGTTTCAATCATACTATACTTTAGAACTCTTAACCCTTTTAATTCTGGATAACCATCATAACTATATTTATTTACTTTTATTTTATAGACTTGTTTAGTTCCATCTACTGATGTTGAGGTAATCTTAACAGTCGTAGTATTCTTTGCTAAATTTATTTTATCGTCAATACCAGAAACTACGCAGTTATTTGTTATACATCTTGCATAAACATTAATAGCTTCGCTATTTGTATAAACCTCATATTCATAAATTCCAGGATTAAAACTTGGACTTAAAGTTAATTCTTCTCTATCTTCATTTTCAACACTTATTGAAGTTAAATTAGAATCTTGTTTTTTGATACCATTAGAATTTATATCATAATTAAGAAAGAAGTTTTTAGTGTTATCAAATGTTAATGTTTCTCCATCAGCTTTAGCTATATAATTTGTGTTATCTTTTAAAAGTTCTATATATGTATTTTGGTTTACTACGTTGTCTTTGACTCTAAAGCTTAGTTTTGCGATTATATTACTATATTCATCATCTTCAAACTTTTCATTTGAATTTTGTTCTATAGTATTTCTTACCGACAAATTAATAATTGAAGAGTATGTCTTATAATTTGTTACTTCCCAACCATCTTGTAACTTTATATAATCATTATCAGTTTTTACTAGCTCAAATATATAAGGGTTATAGAAAAATTGTGCATTATAACTTTCCATAATTCCATCTACGTCTTCTGTTCCGAAGTTAGTAAGTAAATAAACAGTTACCACATCTCCTTGTTTCACAACATAACTTTCATTAATATCTTTTCCTAGAAATATGTATCCAGGCTCAGCATAAATAACTAATGGAAATAATAACATTATTAATAAAAAAATTTTCTTTTTCATATGTTCACCTATTCTATTAAAATGTTATCATAAAGAAGCATAAAAATCAATTTTAATATTAATATACTTTAGTTAAATTTTCTAATTTCATTAATTCATTTACTTCACATGTTATAGTAATTCCGTCTATTTTTATACCATTTAATTCATAATATATTTTATCTTCAATTGATTTATCTTTTATAAAAGTTTTTACTAGTTCATTTATGTCTCTTGCATAATATTTTTTATCTTCAACTATATAGTTCATCACATCTACATTAACATATTTTAATATATCATCTAATTCATTAGAATTTATACTTTTAAAATAAACTTTAAAAGTATCTTCTACGTGTATATCTGTTTTATCATAGTGAAGAACTTTATCACTATTTGAGTCTATTTCATTAATATTAAAAACTATAAATAAAGTAATAAATATAAGTGTTTTTAATATTAATTTTTTCATGTTATCACCATTAATAGTTTGTTCATTTTGATTATAAAAAAAATACCAATTTATGGTATTTAATCAATATAAATTTTTAATGTTTTTTCTATCCAGTAAGAGTATTTTATATTAGGCTTTTCTAACTTTTTCATTTTCTTATATAGTTCTACTCCATCACTTGGATCATGCCATATGTCTACGAATACATAATCATATTCACTCGTATATTTATATTTTAAAGCATCTTCATTTATTACTTTAATTTTCTCTTTATGTTTAAATTGAGGTAAAATATATTTTGTGAATAGTTCTATTATTTTTTTATCTTTTTCTATTATTGTTATGGATTTAACATTGTCTTTGTTAGATATCATGTACTGAAAATAACCTAGTCCTAAACCATATGTTAGTACATTACCAAATGCTTCCTTAATTGGTTCTTTCATTGTTTCTATTTCATTTGGTGTTATAAGCATCCATTCTCTTCCATTTTCAAGTACACACTCATAATAATACTCATGAGTGAAATAGCCTACTTGTGGATATAATTTTCCATTAATACATTCCATATCATTATAAACAAATAATTCATATGGTTTATAACTTTTAATTTCAAATGACCAATTATTATCTTTTATATTTTCCAGTTTTATATTTTTATAATAATCATTATCTTCATATTTTTTACTATCTAATTCTTTTATAATTTTATTAAATTCCTCTGTTAGTTCTTTATTTTCTATTTCATAGAATCCTAATAAAAGAAAAACTATAGATTCTGTTTTAGATAAATTAAATTCTTTTTCTAAATCATTTACCATTTTTTCAGTTATAAAATCACTATGGTTATTTAGATAGTCACTAAGTATTTTTAAAATTATTTCATTTCTTAATTCAGTATTCATTAATAATATATTACAAAAAAAGTAGAACTATGTCTACTTATTTTTTCTTTGTTTCTTTGTTAGATTTTTTTAATTCTTCTAATTCTTTTAATACTTTTTTATTTTGAATAGTATTAACTGTTATTATAGCAGCTGTAGCTACTACTACGAATCCAAAAGTCCACCAAATTGTTTTTACATATGGAGCATTTTCTGCTTTTATAGCTTCTGCTTCATAGTTTTCTGCTTTTTCTAAAATATCTACTCTATCTGATGCTTTCTTATCATATTCAGTTTTTATTGTTGTTTTAATTGCATCATTCCAGTCAGAAACATATCCTGGATATACAGTTTCACCAATAACAATATATGGAACACCTTCTGCTGCTTCTCCAGTTGCAGTTGCTACTTTATCAAATAAAGTGCTGTTTTCTTCATTTTCCCAAACTTCAAATGAAACTAATTTAAAATATTTTCCATATTCATCTGAAATTGAATTTATGAATTCTAAAAATGATCTACAAAAAGCACATCCTTGACCTCTAAACATATAGATAGTAATTTGGTCATCTGTTTCCTTATAGTCTTTATTTTTTAATTCCATTGATTCTGCTGCTAAAGTATCTTTTAGATTTTTATGTTCATATTCATCTATTAATGATGCATTAGTAGTTAATGGTAATAGAACTACTCCTAAAGTTATAAGAAATGTTAAAATTTTCTTTTTCATTTTACTTCCTCCAGTATAATTTTAAATTATTTTTAATTAAAACACAATATTTTTCACTTATTTTTCATATCGCGTTTTATCCATTCAATTATTATGTCTACTATATAGTCAATTTCTTCTTTCGTTAATTTTCTTTTTTCTTCAATTCCATGCCATTTATGTAAGCATCCTCTACAGCATGTTGCGGTAGCATGTTGGGCAATGAATACCGGATGTCCTTTCATTGGAGTTTGTTTACCATCATTTGGTATATTCGCATGACTTAATCTTTTCTTTATAAAGTCATATGCGTGTTCTCTTATTTTATCTATTCCTTTATCATTAACATATTTTATTTCTGGTTCATGTAAATGGAAATTGCTTCTAAAAGTAGATTTTGATAACTCATTAAATAATTCGTCTATATTTTTCATATCATCACCTATTATAATTTTAACACAAATTAAAAAGATTTAAAATTAATTTAAATCTTATAACAATTTACCCGTTAGTTCATCTACTTCTTCTCTTAGTTTATCTAAATCCTCTAAACTTTTTTCAGCAAATAATCTTTCTATTATATCTTCAATTGTCATATCATCACCATAATTATTTTATCCTAAAAATTAAAAATGAGAAATAATTCTCATTTTATTCCATTTTGTGTACTAAAGTTTCTAATGATACTTTTTGTTTTGCTGATTCTAATAATACACTCATATCACTTTCTGTTGTATTTAAATCATTTTGTAATAATTTTATAATAGTTGGCTTTATTTCTTCTGGTAAATTATTTGGTAATATATCATTATCAATATAATCTTGAATAGCTATGTTAGCTATAGCAACTAAACTACGATTTTTAGGGGATTTTGTTAATTCTCTTTCTCTTCTTTTTCCTAATTCTTTAATTCTTTTTAAAGTGAATGTTTCATCGTTACTTAGTGTTATTAGTATTGAATTTGCTTTTGCTACTGTGTCTTCCATTTCTTCTTTTAGTTTTAAGAATCTTTCAGCCTCTTCTTTTTGATTTTTATATGATCTAATTGCTATTGATATTAACACTATTGAATTTATTAATCCTAAAAATGGTGCTATGTTAGCAACAAAGATATTTGCTACTGCTAGATATGGTATTAATGGTTTACTTTTACTATTTTTTTTGCATTCATCTATTAATCCATCTTGTACCTTTGATAGTCCTCCTACTAATTGTTCTTTTAAGTACATTATTTTGAACATTGTTTCTTTTAAATAGTATTCAGATAAATTCTTTTCTTCTATTACATCATTAAATATAGAGTTTGCTTCTTTTTCTACTTGCATTATTGTAGAAACTCCAATCTCTATTTTTGTTGGTTCTTCTCCCCCAGTTGATTCTTTCATATTTTCCCCCTTTAAAAAATATGCCACATATTATAGCATACTTTTTGTTATAAATCAATTTTTAATTATTAGACTTTAATTCTCTTATCATAGTATCTTTTTTTCTTCTTTTGTATCTAAATCTTGTTGTAACATATATATTATTATATTTTTAATTTCTTTATCAATAATTTTTGGAAATCTATCAAAATTATCATAGAACTCATTAAAATAATTAAGTGTATCTATTACTTTCATTTCTTTATCTAAGTAAGTTCTTTCTGGTAAGTATGAAATAATCCTTTTAGATTCTACTCCTGGATGTTTTCCTTCAATAAGTATTTCACCACTAGTTGGAGTAAGTAAATCATTAATAAGTTTTATTAGTGTTGTTTTTCCTTGCCCGTTTTTACCTAAAAGCCCAACTATTTTACCTCTAGGTATTATTAGGTTTATATCTTTTAGAATTTTTTATTATCAAAACTTTTTGATAGGTTTTTACACTCTAAAAGTTCCATATTATTTTCCTTCTAATTCCTGCAAGTACTTAATTGATTCTTCATAAGTTATACCTATACTATTCATAGAACTTAAGTATTCTCTTACTTTTTCTTTAGCTAGTTTTTCTTTAGCTTTGTTAATAACTTTTGAATCACTAGTAACATATTTACCATTTGTTCTTTCAGTATAAATTAGTTTTTCATTTTCTAGTTCTACTAAAGCTTTTTGCATAGTATTTGGATTAACTTTATAATAAAATGCTAGCTCTCTTACAGAAGGTAATCTACTACCTACGCTTAATTTACCTGATACTATATCAACTCTTACGATATCAACAAGTTGAATATATATTGGTATATTATTATCAAATGTATAACTCATGTGTACTCCTTTTATTGTATTACTTGCATAATACAATAATACTATTATAGATAAATTATGTCAATAGAAAAGGTCAATTATATTGACTATAAATTTATAAAATTATAACTTACGTTATTAAGTTTTAATATCTTTTCTATGTCTTTTAGTGTTAGCCAAATTGATGCGATATTTTCATTAGGATGAGCACCAATTTCTTTAAAATTCTTTATATCTTCGTCTATTAATACTTTTACTTTATGTTCAGTGTCGTTAAGTATACCAAGTATTGTTACTGAACCTTTTTTTAGGCCTAAATATTTTTCTAAATCTTCTTCACTTGCGAATGTTAAAGGTCTAAGTCCTAAAGTATTTCTTAATTCTTTTAAGTTAACTCTTTTATCTCCTTTAACTAGTATTAAATAATAGTTTTGTTTTTTATCATCTCTTATGAATAGATTCTTAACTACTTCACTCTCATCTTCAAGATTAAGTTTTGACATTTCTTCCATAGTAAATACTGCTTTATGTTCTATTTTTTTATATTTGATATTTAAACTTTCTAAGTATTTATAAACTTCTTCTTTCTTTGTGTACATAAATCCTCCATATAAAAATGCAATGTTATTTCTTCATTGCATTTATTATATCAAAGTTCTTTATAAAGTTAAATAATTTAACATCTTTGTACTTATCTATTATTTTATAAATTAGTAATGTTATAAAGTATGCGACAGTTGCTCCGACTAATCCTGATATCATACCACCTATTACATCTGTTGGATAATGAACCATTAGATAGTTTCTTGATATACCCATTAAGAATATAAATAGTATACACCAATATTTTTTCTTTGTTTTAGCCATAAATACTAATGACATCATTGCTGCCGTCATGGCTGTTGTGTGACCGCTTGGAAATGAGAAATCACTTTCAGTAACCATACCTGCATATTGCCACCAATCTTTATATTCAATACCACTCATATATGGTCTTGGTCTTGCGACCATATCCTTTAAAATAAAGTTAGTTAGTATAGCTCCTGCTCCAATAGCACCAAACATACAAATTCCAAACTTTCTTGTTTTCTTAAATAACATTAAGAATATACTAAGCAAAATAAGAAATAAACCTTTTTCTGCGAAAAGACTTATAAACTTAAATAACCAATTTAAATTACCATTTGTTAATAAAGCAAGCTCATGTAAAGCACTTAATATAGCATGATCAAATCCACTAAATGCAGTATTTAACCACTCTGCTGCAGCTGTTAATTCCATATGTACCTCCTACTACATTATTATTTTACATTTATAACTTATTTAAAACAATAACATTAATTATTCTTTACATTTTTATTATCAATTATAGCAAGTAAACTTCTAAGTCTAATAGTTACAGCACCCATATTAGATATTTCATCTATCTTTATTTGAGTGTATACTTTATCTTTACTTTCTATTATTCTTCTTACTTCATCAGTTGTAACTGCATCTACTCCACAACCAAATGATACTAATTGAACTAAATTAATATTCTTATTAGATTCACATACGTACTTAGCTGCTGCATATAATCTTGAATGATAAGTCCATTGATTCATTACTTTTGTTTTAAATGGTTTTACCTTATGACTAATACTGTCTTCAGTTATAACTACTGCTCCAAGAGATGTAATAAGTTTGTTAATACCATGATTTACTTCAGGATCTACATGATATGGTCTTCCACATAATACAATTATTGGCATATCTTTTTGCTTTGCAATACTTATAAATTCTTCTGCTTTAGTTCTAACTTTTAATAGATAATTATTATATGCTTCATATGATTTTTCTACTGCTTTTTTTAGTTTTGAATCAGTTACTTCTATACCATAATATTTAATAATTGATTTTATTCTTTTATTAAATTGTTTTTTATCTGCTAAACTTACAAAATCATCTATGAAAGCATCTTTATTTAAATTATTTACATTTCCTCTTATTACTTGAGGATAGTATGCTACTACTGGACAATTATAGTGATTTGTTCCAAGTTTTTCATCAAAGTTATAATTCATACTTGGATAGAATATATAGTCTACTTTAGAATCTATTAAATATTCAATGTGTCCATGTGCTAGTTTAGCTGGATAACATATAGTATCTGATGGTATAGTTTTTTGTCCTTTTAAATATGTATTTCTATTTGAGAATGGTGAAACAACAACATTTAAACCTAATGACTTAAAGAATGTATACCAAAATGGTAATAGTTCATACATATTTAAAACTAAAGGTATTCCTATAGTAGTTTTATTTTCATCAGTTTCATTACTCATAAATTCTTTTAATAATGATTGCTTATATTCATATAAATCATAGTGTTCTTGTTGTACTCCATTATTAAGCGGTTTTGAACATCTATTACCTGCGATAAATCTTCTCTTCTTATCGAAAATATTTATTACTAAATTGCAATGATTAGTGCATCCATTACAGTTTATATTTCTTGTTTCATAATTAAAATTCTTTAGTTCTTCAAAGTTTAATATTTTACTTTTATCATTATTCTTTTCTTTACTATAAAGTGCACTTCCGTATGCTCCCATTAAGCCTGAATATTTTGGTCTTGTTACATTGTACCCTATTTCTTTTTCGAATGCTCTTAGTACAGAGTCATTTAAAAATGTTCCACCTTGTACTATTATATTTTCACCTAAGTCTTTAGGATTTGCACATCTTATAACTTTATATAAAGCATTTTTTACTACACTCATGGAAAGGCCTGCAGCTATACTTTCTACAGATGCACCATCTTTTTGAGCTTGTTTTACTGAACTATTCATAAATACTGTACATCTTGATCCAAGGCTTACTGGACTTTTAGCATAAAGACCTAAGTGTGAGAATTCTTCTGTGGTATATCCAAGTGCTTTAGCAAACGTTTGTAGGAAGGATCCGCATCCACTAGAACAAGCTTCATTTAAATATAAACTATCTATTGAGCCATTTTTAATCTTAAAACATTTTATATCTTGTCCACCTATATCAAGAATAAAATCCACTTTAGGATTTATCTTTTTAGCTGCAGTATAATGTGCGATTGTTTCAACTACTCCATAATCTATATTAAAAGCATTTTTAATTAATTCTTCACCATAGCCAGTTACTGCACTAGATTTAATATTAATACCCGGATATCTTTCATATAAATCTATTAAGTATTTTTTTACTATTTCAACTGGGCTTCCTTCGTTTGAAGAATAGAATGGATTAAATATGTTTCCATCTTCATCGCAAAGGACCATCTTAATAGTAGTACTTCCTGCATCTATTCCTAAATACATATTCTTGCTTGGTTTATCTAATTCTTTTATAGATGTATCGTTGTGTCTTTTTAAGAATTCTTCATACTCTTTTTTAGATTTGAAAAGTGCATCACTTTTTACATAGTTGCTTTGTTCTTTAAACTTCTTAAATTTATTTTCTAATTTAGTTAGTGTTGTTTCTTCTTTAACGTTTGCGAGTACTGAGCCTATTGCTACAAAATATATTGCATCTTCTGGAAGAACTCCTTTAGTGTTTAATACTTCATCAAAACTATTTCTAAGTTCACTATAAAAGTATAATGGTCCACCTAAGTATAAAACATTATTACCTATTTCTCTTCCTTGTGATAAACCTGATATTGTTTGATTTACTACTGCTCTAAATATACCAGCAGCTATATCTTCTTTTCTAACTCCTTGATTTAATAGAGGTTGAACATCTGATTTAGCAAATACTCCACAACGTGATGCGATATTGCATATCTTTTCATGATGACTTGATAGTTCATTTAATTCTTCTCCAGTTACATTTAATAAAGATGCCATTTGATCTATGAATGCTCCAGTTCCACCAGCACAGCTTCCATTCATTCTCATTTCAAAGCCACCAGTTAGAAATAATATTTTAGCATCTTCTCCACCTAACTCTATAACTGTATCAGTATTTGGATAATACTTATTAACAACAATCTTTTCTGCATATACTTCTTGAACAAAAGGGATTTTTAAACTTTCAGCATAACCTAAACCTGCTGAACCAGAGATTGTTACTGTTATTTTGTCATTCTTTATAATGGCTTTAAGTTCATTTAATATTTTTAATACAGCATTTCTTATCTCAGAATAGTGACGTTCATATTTTTTAAATAATATATTTTCTTTTTCATCCATTACTATACATTTTATAGTAGTTGATCCTATATCAAAACCTACTCTTTTCATATTACTTCTCACCTTCTTCTGCGATAGCTAGCATTAATTTAATTCTATTTTCTTGATTTACTTTTGAAGCTCCTGCATCATAATCTATTGGAAATATATTAGCATTTGGATATAACATTCTAAGTGTTCTTATTGTTCCTTTTCCAACTATGTGATTAGGAAGACATCCAAATGGTTGAGCACAAATTATATTATTGTATCCATTTTCTATTAGCTCTGCTACTTCTCCAGGTAAAAGCCATCCTTCACCCATGTTTACTCCTCTATCAATTATGTTTTCTGCTAATTTTTTAATCCTTTTAAATGGTGCTGGACAAACAAATTCAGGGTATGGTTTTAATGCATCTTCCATATCTTTTTCCCATGAAGATGCAATAGACTCTACAGTCTTACTAGCATACATACTTACTCTATTCTTTCCATAATATTTATGATTCGTTTCTGCATCAGAAAAACAGAATTCAAAGAATGCTAGTACACCAGGTACCATATATTCGCATCCTTCTTTAAGTAAGAATTCTTCTAAATTGTTGTTAGCGAAAGGAGAATATTTAACATATATTTCTCCTACGATACCAACTTTTTTTAACTTTCTATCTACTCTTTTAATTTCATGGAAACTTTTAGCAATACTTTTTAAATTCTTTTTCATACTTCTATTATTTAAACTTTTCTTAGAAGCAAAATCAGTTGTTAGTTTATTAATCCAATAATCAACTAATTTATCAGTTTCACCTTTTTTCTTTTCATAAGGTTTTACTTGATTTTTTAAAAGCATTAAGAAGTCTCCGTAGATAATAGCTCTTAGAGACATATACATCATCATTGGAGTTAGTTTAAAGCCACTACATTTTTCTATATTACTTGTACTTACTGAAATAACTGGTATATAATCATATCCCATAGTTTCTAAGGCTTTTCTAAGTAAACAAATATAGTTAGATGCTCTACATCCACCACCAGTTTGAAATTGTATTAAAGCTACTTTTTGAGTATCATATTTTCCACTTTTAAGTGCATATAGTTGTTGACCTATCGCACATATGGCTGGATAACAAATATCATTATGTAAGTAACTAAGTCCAGTATCAATAACATCTTTTCCTTCATAATGAAGAACTTCTACATTGTATCCATATAATGCAAATACTTTCGTTAGAAGTCTCATATGTACTGGAAATATATCTGGTGCTAGTATAGTATGAGTTTTTTTCATTTCTTTAGTAAATTCTGCTGTCATATATATGTCTCCTTTAAACTATTTTTTCTTTTCTTTGAAGATTTTAACTGATGTAATAACTGTTATTAAACTAAGAATACCTTCTACTAAAAGGTTAGCTCCAAGTAATATAGTTAATACTATTCCGCTTTCACTAGGTTTTACCATTAATGTAATTCCACTAATACAAGCAAGTATCGCAAATATTAAGATTAGATACCATTCACGAATACCAAACTTACGTGCTTCATTAGAGATATGCATTTTAAACATACTATCTGTAAATATTGATAAACCTAATGCGATACATATAAAGTTAATAAATCCACCTGGACGTACTAAAATGATAATTCCAAGTACTATTAATAAAATACCAAATGGTAAATCATATTGAAAAGCTAGACGATATAAATCGTTTGAGAAATAACCAAATAATTTAATCATACCAAAAATTATCAAAAGAATCGCACACATTACAACTAATATAGTTTGTGAAAATGCAGGATTTATCATAAGTACTAATCCTAAAATACATAATATGATAGACATAACTATATAACTTGTTTTAGCTATACGTATAAATTTACTCATCTTAGTTCCTCCTTTCATTATATAAATAGTATAACTTCATAATTTATTTTTTTAAATGGACAGTTTTTTTATGATGTTTAATTTTTAGGCAAAACGATTTAAATGCATAAAAAAAGAATATTAATTAGAGTGTCTATTAATAAACTCTATTAATATTCCTTTAGTTATTTTTGTATATGTTACATATTCTTTTATATATGATTCATCTAGTTTTCTTGATAGCCAATCAATACAAAAACCATAGAATTGATATTTTACAAAACTTATTAAAAATTTTTTATCTTTGTCACTTATATTCATTTCTTTAGTAATTGAATTTATAAGTGTTCTAACTGTATATTCACATGCTTCCATTATGAATCTTTCATAAATATTTTTATCTAAGTGATTATAAATATTTAGAATTGTTTTTTTATTTTCAAGTACATATTTAATTGCCACTTCAACTGCCATGTCTATAGAATCAATAGTTGGGTAGTTCTTAATTAATACATCAGTTTCTTCGGTAATAACATTTTCTAGTAAATCATTTATATCTTCGTAATGATAATAGAATGTATTTCTATTCACTCCACATTCATCAACAATATCTTTTACTGTTATTTGATTAAATGGTTTTTCTTTTAGTAAAGATATAAATGTGTCTTTAATTGCTTTCTTAGTAAAGTTTGCCATATTTACCTCTTGTTAAACTCACATATTACTCTTATGATATCGCTTGAGTGTAATTTAAATTTTATATCAGATAATATCTTAGCATTTTTTAATTCTTCTGTTGATATTGGGTTTAACTCTATTATCTTATCAAGTTCATCATTAGTAAAAATGTAATATGCTGGAACATTCATTGATTTAGATTTTTCTGTTCTTAGTTCAATAAGTTTATCTCTTAGCGTTTTATTATCTTTTGGTAATTCCTTTTGTTCAGGTTCTTTAGTAACTTCTATTTTATCATTAGAAATATATTTCTCATATTTTTTTGCAATGCTTGTGTATTCGTTAGTATTTGTTTCAACGAAAAAATCTGCACAACTTTTCATATCTTTTTGTTTAGCTAATAAATCTCTATCATAATTATTTATATCATTTTTAATATAATTTAATAATTGATCTACTCTAACTACATGACTTTTTATTTCTCTTGGAGCATATTTTATATTAACAATAGATTTTGGATTAGAGATAACAACTAGTGGTTTATACCATAAAGTATCAAAATTTTTTTCTTGAATCTTTACCATTAATTTATTATTTTTACTTATCCATCTTTTCTTTAATATTTCCATATGTCTGCAAGCTTGGGTGTATGGTGAATAAATTGCTTCTTTATATTTTTTACCATTTAATTCATATTCTCTTACAAACTCTCCAGTGTGACTTACTGTTATGTTTCCAATTAAGTTTTTACATTCAACTAAATATATGAATCCTCTAGTAACAATTACATAATCTATTTGAGCTTTTAAATCTTCAAAAGGAATAGTTACATCATGAACTACATACATTCCCAAATTAGAATTTTTTAGTTCAAAAGCAATATCTTTTTCACCTTGCAATCCTTTTTTTAATAGTAATATATCTTTATCTATCTCATTTGTATATTTTAATTTTGGTCTTATTTCTTCTAATTCTTTTATTTGTTTTTCTAAGTTGCTGTCTTCTTTTAAAAATATTGTTTCATTGAATCTTTTAAATAGTTCCATGTCATCACCTTTTAAATTATAACATACTTTGTTATAATATTTCTATAAGGGTGAGCCTATGAAAATGTATAACTATGACAAAACTATTACGAAACTTAAACTTGAAAAAGTAGATGAAGTAGAAAAATTAAAAAGAGTTATAAAGTGTTCTAGTGATTGCTACGATACTTTAATTAGATTTTATAATTATTATTTAACTTTGATAGAAAAGAATGATGATTTTGATGATTTTGATGATGATATTAAGAGTATTAAAAATAGTAAAGTAAAGACTACGAAAGGATATTTAGATTTGATTGAAAAGATTATTGATACTACTAATGAAATAGCTAATGAAACTATAGAGTTAAATTCTAAATTGCATAAAAAAGAAAAAGTCATAAAAAAGAATAAAAATAGTCTACTAAGAAATCTACTTATCGGTTCTTTATTTGGAAGTAAAAAAGTAAAGAAAAAAGTTAATAAATCTAAGGTGAAATTTCATGAAGAGGAAGAACTTGAAGATGACGATTTTCATTATGAAGATCCAGATTAAAAAAAGTTTTTAAAACTTTTTTATTTTGTTTATATATACCTTTTCATTATTAGATTTATCACAGTAATAAATATAATTATTTTTTTCTAGTAAATTTATTAAATCTTTATGATTAGTGTAAAGTGTTATATATATTTCATTTACATTATTCTTAAGCGCTTCGTTGTATGCTAATTCTAAATATTTAGTTCCAATATTTTTAAACTTAACATCTACTTTTAAAGTACATATTTTTAATCTTTTTGATGGTTTAAATTCTTTATTGAAGTCTTTGTAGTTTTCGCTTTTATCTTCTATTTTTAGGATTAAAATAGATGTTATCTTATTATCTTGAAATGTTATATAAGCTTTTCTATCTAGATGATTATTAAACCAAATAATAAAATCTTTATATTCATTTTTTAACGAATCAAAGAATCTATCATTTATATCTAAATCTTTTAATTGTTTTTCAATTATACATATATCTTTCATTGAAATAATTATATCTTAAATAAAAGAGAATGTAAATCTATTGTATATTTACATTCTCTTTGTTTTTTAAATATTCTTCTTTTGTTAATCCATACAGCACTAAATCTTGAATACCGCCGTAGTAATAGAACATTGCTTGTTTTCTTGTTCCTTCATATTTAAGGCCAAACTTTTCCATTACTTTCCATGTACCTGGATTATCTTTTGCTCCGCAACTCTCTATTCTATTTAAATCTAAAGTATCAAAGGCAAACTCTAATATACGTTTAGATGCTTCAGTTATATAACCATGGCCCCATTCATCTTCTCTAATCCAATAATCTATTCCAGCTGTTTTTGCTTTCTCATCATGAATATTTAAATATATTGTACCAAGTACTTTATTATCTTCTTTTTTTACTATAGTCCATCTATAGAAGTCTTTGTTTTCATACTTTGATTCATCAAAATATTCTCTATTTTTAATTAGGTTATTTCCTAGTTTTGTAGGGCCTAAATATTTTCTTAGTTTAGGACTTAATTCTATAAAGAAGAATTCATCTATATCTTCATTAGATGTTCTTCTAAGAATTAATCTTTCTGTTTCTAAAGGGATTGTTCCGGTATGATTTATTTTTTCATAATCATGTCCTTTTATATCTATGGTACTATTTTCTACATTATAATGTTCACCAAAATACTCGATATTTCCATTTTCACATCTAATAAAAGATTCATTTGGAAGTGCGATTAGTGGTGTATCATTACTTACAGTGAATACTTCTTTTAGAAAATCAATGTTCTTAAAATCTAAGTGTGGATATATATTAAAATCTACTAAACCTAATCCTTCATATTTTACTAGTTTATAATCTTGATATTCATCTAAATAAACAACATTTTTACTTTGATTTAGACTACCTGCTGAAACACCTAATATTAATTTTCTATTTGTAATATCTTCTTTAATATCATATTCATTTATACTTTTCATTTCTTTATAAGTATCTCCACCCATAAGAAAAACTATATCTGATTTATTTAATAATTCTTTTGCTTCGTCTTTTGATACTCTTTTATCAACAAGATATTCACATTTAAAATTAATACCTATATTATTAAATGCATCTATTAGTAGTTTTTTATTTGTATCTGTCTTTTCAGTGTTATCAAAGTCTGATGCTATAAAAGTAATTATACTATTATCTTTTATATCTTTTTTCAATGATGTAGCTTGTTCTTTAGTAAAACCATTTACTTTATCAATTCCACTAAATAAGTAATTAATCATAATATCACTTCCTTTATTTGATTATAACATATAAATAAAATAAAACTCATCATAAGATGAGTTTATATTACCAAGAGCTTCCGCCTCCACCACCGGAGCCGCCTCCTGAGAATCCACCGCCAGAGAAACCTCCTCCTGAGAATCCTCCACCACCTCCTGATGATTCATGTGGACGTGATGTCATACTTCTATTTGCAGATGTTATTGTTGAATTCATAAATCTATTAAATCTATAATAATCAAATGGATCAGTCGTATCATACCATTCTGGATTTCTAAATGTTATACTTTCAAATTTCTTAATCCATTTATCAGATATTCCAAATACATAAGTATAAGGTAAAATATTGTAGAAGTATTCTGGATCTTCTGCTACTAAAGCTTCTAATTTATCTTTTTCTGCTGTTTCTAAGAATCTCCTGAAACCTAATATTTTTCCATATAATTCTTTTCCGGATTTTGTTCTTTGTTCAGAACTTTTTCTAAAACGTAGAATTGAAAGTATTGAAACTATTCCTATTCCTATAGATATCACATAGAAATAGTCATCTATCATTGCTTGTTGTATACTTGCTATCATTATTCCTATCATTACTGGTAGAAAGAAGAATAATGCTAAAAACAAATACATTTTATTTCCAGAAACATTATCTGCTACGATAAATAGATATGTTAATGAAATTACAAGTGTTCCAAAAAAGAATACAAATTGTGTAAGATCGTCACTATAAATATATGCAGGAATTAAAGTATTTACATAATATATAGCTAACATTATTATAAACAACCATTTGCAATAACTATTTTTAGCAAATATTTGATTTCTATTTGTATTAGAATTTACTTTTGTTTTTATTCTATCTATTGTTTTATAAAATTCATCTTCTAAATCTTCATTAGTGACTTGATCAGTTAAACCCGATTTGTTCTTTTTACAGTCAAATAAATCTCTCATGAATATTTCTTCGTTTTCATCGTTTCCGTCATATTCTTTTAATTTTGTTATTTTAAATCCTGCCTGTTTAAATAGTCCTTTTTCTTTATGTTCACCTATTTTTACATAACCTTTATTTGCTAATATAATTAGTAATGAAATAACATCTTTACTATTAACATTTCCTTTATAAACATAAGCGACATCTAAAGAATTCATTCCTTCTGGTGGATAAAATTCTACTGTTTCTACTACTGGTTCATTATCTTTACAATATTTAATCCAAATATATGTAGCAAGTGCTAATAAAACTAATGTTACTGCAATTATTACTATTACTTCAGTTGAAATACTATTATCAACAGTAAAATATCCTTCTGGAAGTTGTATTCTTATAGTTATACCTTCATAACTATTTAATATATAATTATATGAACCTGTTATTGTTGTTCCATCTACATCATATGTTAAGTATTCTTCTGGATATCCAGATGTTCCATATCTACCTACTGAGAATCCTATCTTACTTGCATCGAACTCTTTTGGCATAGTTATTTTAAATGTTACATTATTTATATTTGTATCCCATTCTGTACCTATTATATTGTAATAAAGTTCATCATATCTATCACTATTATCTTTTCTTAAAAAATAATCATAGTCAATTACATATCTTTGTTTACCAATAAGAGTTTTATTAGCATCTCCTATTTTAATAGAATATTTGCCATTTACTCTTTGCATAGTATAATCATCACTAATACTATTTATTTTTATTCTTGACTTACTAACTTGCGAAGTACCATCTGCTCTATAAATATTATTTTTAGTTGGTATTATTCTTATGATACCATGTTTCTCACTTTTGAAATTAGTATCTATTGTTTCTACTATCTCTAATTTGTTGTTTTCATTTACTACTATATTTACATCATAGGAAGTAATTTCATATGTTGAGTCTGCTTTAATATTTATAAATGAAAATGATATAGCTAATATTACTAATACTAAATATTTTGCTATTCTTTTCATTTATCCTCCAAGTCTGGTGCTGTTATACCATTTGGAAAATTCTCAATACTTTTATAATTTTTAAAGAATTTAATTATTAAGTCAGTTGCTTGTCCTTTTTTGTTTTCTCTAAATACATCATGTGTAGTCTTTTCTAACATAACAATCTTTTTATATCTATTTTGTACACTTTCATACACGTAATCAACTGATTCTTGTGGAACTATAAAATCTTTTGTTCCTCTAAATATAAGTGTTGGTACTTTAACATTCTTAACATTCTCTTGAAGCTCTTTTACTAATTTAAAGAAATCTACGTAGCAGTTAGCTGGTAACTTTAATAATCTATTTGTTACTAGTTGAACTCCATATTCTTCAAATATTTTAGGAGTTGAAGTAAGAGCTGTACTCATATTAAACTTCTCTTCTTCAAAACCAGATATTCTAAAAGCAGGTGCTACTAAAACTAACTTTTTAATTTGTGGATACTTTGCTGTAATATAAGATGCTAATACTCCACCCATAGAGTGACCTATAACATATATTGTTTTATATCCATGAGATATTAAAAATTCCATTTCACTATCTACTTTTTTAATCCAATCTTTATAAGTTATCTTCTTTTTAAAATTTCCATCATGACCTGGTAATGTAAAAGTAAATACATCATAATTATTAATTAGTTCTAATCTATGAGTTAAGTATTCTTGATCATATACTCCACCAGCAAAACCATGAACTACTAAAATAGCTTTTTTAAACAATTTCATATTCTACCTCTCTATACTTATATTTTAGCATAATTGGTAGTATCTTTCTACTTATTCTAATTCATTTTTCCAACTTTCATCTATTTCATCTTCATCATAAAATATACAACTTAACTTACTTACTGCTTTATATAATTTTCTTACTCCTTTTTCACTTTTTTCATAATTAGCTATAAACGAATCATCTATACCTATACTTCTTCCTTCACTATATGAATCTATATCTGCACCAATATACATAAATTTCCAATCTTTATGAGATTCAATTAATTCTTTTATTTGTGATTTATTATATTCCTTAGATGCATTTTCATAACCATCTGTTGTAATAACAAACATTACTCTATTAGGATTTTTAGCTTCCATTTCTCTTATGGTTTTACCTATCGCATCTAGTAGTGCAGTACATCCTCTTACATAATATTCCTTATTAGTAAGTTTCTTTATGTTATCAACATCTTCTCTATTATGTAAAACTTCATACTTATCATCGAATAATATAGTTGTTACTTTAACATTCTTTCCTCTTTGTGAATCAATATAACTATTGTATCCACCAATAGTATCTTTTTCTATTCCACCCATAGAACCACTTCTATCAAGTAGAAAGATTACATCCATTTCATTATTAATTCTTTTTTTCATTATATCTCCCTCTTTCTCTTTAATAATAATATTTTCTAGTATTTATTTGGTCGCTTAATAAGTGACATTTATGTTATAATTACCTAAAGAGGAAGTTATGAAAGATAAATTAAAAGAATATATAAAATTAAATTATGAAAAGCAAAAAGAGTCTATACATGGATTAGGTACATTTTCACTAAAAAGCAAACTTAAGAATATTTTTTATGATGAAAGTTATGAAGATGAAGAACCTGAAGTCAGGGAAGAATTTCAGTCATATAAAAAAAGTTCTACTTCAGTTGAAGACTTTTTAAAAATTAATGATAAATATAATGACTTTCAAACTATGTTATTTAAAATGATAGATGAAAGAAACCTTAAAGATAGTGATGTTTATAATAAAGCAAATATTGATAGAAGACTTTTTTCAAAGATAAGAAGTGATAAGAATTATCATCCATCTAAAGAAACAATTATATTACTTGGTTTATCTTTAGAACTTAGTGAAGAAGAAATAACTATATTATTAGATAGTGCTTCTTATAGTCTTCCTAAGAATAATTATTTTGATTTAATAATTAGATTTTGTTTTATTAATAAAGTATATAATATTAATGAAGTTAATGAACTACTTTATGATTATGATTGTAAACTTTTAAATGCATGATAAAAGAGAACTTTTGGTTCTCTTATTTTAATATTCTTTGTAATTCACTTTGCTTATGTTTTCCAAGTAATTCACATAATTCTTCTTCGGTTATATTTTCTAAGCCTCTATGTAGTAATCCTTCGTATGCAGTACTTTCAAACATATAATCATACTTTCTTTCAAATTTATTTTTACTTGATTTTATTGCTCTTTCTGTTTCTTCTTCCTCTTCAAAGTCTTCATCGAAATAATCATAAAATCCATTATTAAAATATGTTTTAGCATCTAGTGAACTCATTTGTCTATTATTACTTCTTGAATTATTTCTTGATTTTATATTTATATCATTTCTAATTAGGTCTTGAACTAGTTGTGAGATTTGTAAATTATTTAAATCATATATATTTTTATTTTCCATATTTTTAGATATAACACCTGATGATGTCATATTTGTTGTATTATTTTTATGTTTATTTACTTTATATATTTTTCCTTGGGCTAACATTAATTGATAAACTCTTTTTAATGAAGGATGAGACCCTTTTTTATCTATTAACATTTCTCTTAAAATTCTATCTACAGTTGTTTTTTCTTTCTTTGGTGTTAGATTTACTAAGAATGATGTGACAGCTGGTTCTGGATAAAAACAATCACTTCCGATAGCTTTTACTATATCGATATCACAAAATGCTTTACTGATAGCACCCATTATTCCAAATTCTGGATTTGAGTGTCTTGATGTTCCTTCTGTTATTTGTACTGGTGAAACTAACTTTCTTGTAGAATTTTGTGATAATACTAGTGTTAAACCTTTTAATCTTGAACCTTTTGGATTACTTGGTTCATAATTTAAAGCTCCAGTTCTTGCTAAATTAATTAATAATGGTTCAGTTATAGTAAATGGTAGATTTGCAATGATTCTATCATAACTACTGTAATCAAAGTCTAATGCATCTCCTTCAACAACTGTTACATTTTCACAATTTTTGTATCTTTCTCTTAAATAATTTGCATAATATGGGTCTTTTTCTATTACTGTAACGCTGTTATTTCTTGAAACTAAGAAGTCAGTTATTGCTCCACTTCCTCCTCCTATTTCAACAATAGATTCTCCATCTTCAATATGAGCACTATCACAAATTTGCTCAATCATATCCTTATCTACTAAGAAATGTTGATCCTTAGTAGGATTTGGATTCTTTTCTAAATATTCCATATTTTCCCCCTTGTTATTAAATTGGCATATATTTTAACATATTGTTACAATACTGTCAAATTATTATAGTTTCATATTGTTAGATTTCACTACCAGAATGATTAAATTTTTTATATTTTTCAATTATCTTTTTCTGATATTCATATTCTTCATCATTATCTGTTAAATGAAATGAATTTTCAATATATATTTCTTCTCTTATACCGTTTAATTCTGTATAGTTATACTTACTTCTTATCATGTCTTTTAGTTTTTGCGCTTTTTCTACTACTAATTTATTTTTTTTATTGATTATTTGTTTTGTGTCTATTATTTCAAATTCTACTATGCATATTTTTTTATCACTATATTTTGTTAAATCTTTTATTTTATAATCTGTTTTCCATTTTTCATCTGGTGGATAATTATATAATTCATTTATAAATTTTATAAAATTTGTGGTATCTAAGTTTAAACTTTTTGACGTTATGTTTCTTCCGACTTTTTCTATATTCTTTTTTATTTCATTTTGGTACATATATGTAGGATTCCAAATAATTCCTATATATTTCATTATTGTTTACTTCTTTCAATAATATTTTTAGCAAAATCTATTAATTTTTGATTTTTGCATCCTACTTCTTCTACTTTTGGTAAATACCAATTTGGATCATATATATTTAATCCTACTTTATCTGTTGCTCTTATATATATATTTGGTTCTGCTAATTCTAATTCCATAAGTGTTGGCTCTTCATTTTCTAAGATAGCGTCTACTCTAGCTATTAACACCTTATTAGAATCTAATTTACTAACTATTTTTTTTGCAAATATTTCCAATTTTTCTGGAACATCATTTATTGCTTCTTTTTCTTTTTGACCATAAATTTTTCCAGGCTTTTTTACTACTGTTTGTACTAATACTCCATTTAGAAATACCATTCCATATTCTCCATCTTTTATTCCTTTTCCAAATTCTTGAAGTATTATACCTCTATCAGTAAACTTGTTTAAAAGTTCATTAAAAACTTTATCACAATTCTTTGTTATATGAGCAAGTGGATCATTATTTATATTAAATGGATCTATTAAATATGTATTATTGCTTCTAGCTGATACTGTAGGTTTAAGAACAAATAATGATTTGTTAACTTTATCTGGAAAATATTTCTTTATAGTTTCAACTATGTTTTTTTCTGGTTTGTGCATTCCTTCTTTTTGTTCTTTAGAAAATATTTCACATGGCATTATTTTTATATTGTTTTTCTTTAACCATTCTATTTGTTTGTTTTTATAAATATTATTTAATACGATATCTACATTATTATAAACTTTTACTTTTTTTGATTTCAAATATTCTAACCATTGAACATATTCATCTAATCTCTCATGGTAATCCCATGTTGATCTAATTATTACTAAATCTCTTGAAAGCCAATCATATTGTTTATTATCCCAAGAAACTATTTCTACATTAGCTCCTTCATTTACTAGATACTTCTTTAATATTGCATCATCTACATCTTTTAAATAAGGAGTATATGACGCAATTGTTATCTTTTCCATATTTTTCTCCTTTACTTTCTTTTTACTAGATAATTTCCAATTGATAGATAATCTAAATTCATTCTTTCGAAACTATCTATTGCTTCTTGTGGTGTACAAACTATTGGTTCACCTTTTACATTGAATGATGTATTTATTACTACTGGTATTCCAGTTAACTTATAAAATTCATTTATTATATTATAAAATAACTCATTATATTCTTTAGTTACTGATTGTATTCTTGCTGTTCCATCTACATGTGTAATTGCTTGTAATCTATCTTTCATTTCATTTAAAACTTTGAAGTTTTTTGTCATATGAGGTGAGAATATGTCTGAATCAAATACTGTTTCTTGTTTATCATACATTACTGCTGGTGCAAGTGGTCTCCATACTTCTCTTCCTTTTAATTCATTCATTCTTACAAGCATTTCATATTTTTCAGGGCTTGCAAGTAAACTTCTATTTCCAAGTGCTCTTGGTCCTAATTCTAATCTTCCTTGATAATTAGCGACTATTTTTCCTTCTGCTAATAGTCTTGCTATTACTTCTTCAATATTATCAAATTCATCATAATTGTAATCTTTTTCTTTTAATGCTTTTTCTATTTCTTTATTACTATACTCTGGTCCTAGATAAGGAATCATTTCTATTTTTACATCATCACCTAAATCTATTGCACCTTTTATTGCTGCTCCTAGTGAGATACCTCCATCATTAGCAGCAGGTTGGACAAATACTCTTGAAACTTCATCCATATTTTCTACTGCGGATGATGTTGGACAATTTAATCCTACACCACCTGCTATGCATACATCATGTACCCCTGTTTCTTTAACATATTTTTTTATTAGTCCACACATTATTTCTTCTAAAATAACTTGGCTTGATTTCGCAAGATTAGCATATGGAAGAATATCTTCTGTTACTTCTATGATTTTTCCATTTCTTTTAGGAATGATATTTGAAAGTAATTCTTTCCATTTTTCTAGAGATGCTTTTTCTTCATCTTTACCAACTTTATCAATATGAAAAGCACAATTTATATTACCATTCTCATCTAAATTTATTAATTTTCTTAATTCTTCAACATAAGTTGGTTCTCCATAAGATGCAAGACCCATTGTTTTACCTTCTTCTCCGCCTTTGAATCCTATTTGTTTTGTAATTCCTGTATAAAAGTATCCAAGTGATACAGGTGTTTCCATAAGAAGTTTTAAATCTTTACTGTTTCTATCTGCCAAATATACTGATGTTCCCATGTATTCACCTTGACCATCTACAATTAAAACTAATGCTTTATCATAATTTGATGGTATGAATGCACTATAAGCATGTGCTTGATGATGTGTTAAATATTCTATTTTATCAGCATACTTTTCATCATTAAACAATGCTTTTGACATTTCTTCTTTTGATATAAATTTTTTTCCTAACATTTCATATAGTTTTTCATAATCCCATCCGATTACTACTCTATCTATGTCATCCATAGTAATATTACCATAATTTAAGCATGTTTTTATTGATTCTAAAGGTAGTGTGTCATATGCATGTCTTTTACATATTAATTTTTCTTCTTCAACTGAAAATAATAACTTCCCATCTACTATTAAACTTGCTCCACCATCATGACCTCTTTCAGACCATCCATTAATTCCTAATACTTTCATTTTAAACCCTCCTATATAATGTAATATCCTACGCAATATACTAAATTCCAAATTATACAATAAATTCCTGAAAATATATTTTCTTTAAAACATGGTATTATTAAGTTCCAATTTGCTGTTGGTCTTTTCTTATGAAGATTTTTTCTTGCTGCTGTTTTTACACCTGTTCCATATCTAAATGCTGATTTTAAATCTTGCTTAAAAGTTAAATTATCATGAATACATGTTAACTCTTCTATAATACCAACTTCAATATTTTGCTTCTTTGCTCTTATATTTAACTCAGAATCTTCTATCCATTTTATATCTTCGTCAAAATAATATTTAATATATTTTTTTATCTTTTTATTTATTCCAATTGATGGGCATAATGCATATCCTGGTAATCCCATACTTCTTAATACTGAAATAGTTTTACTTTGAAAACCATCATTCTTAAACATTACTTTTCCATCAACTAATAAATACTTATCTAAATATTCATTATATAATTCTAATGCTTTTCCTACAATAACTGTATCAGAATCATAAAATACTACTTTGTTATGTTTTGCATTTATTACTCCGATATTTCTTGCTTTACTTAAATTTTTTTCAGGTATTTGTATTATCTTTATCTCTAAATTGCTTTTCTTTTGATATTTTTTTATTTCTTTTAAAAATTCTTTTGGTGAACCATTTAATACTAATATTACTTCAACATCATAATTTATTGAGTTTAATGTATTTATTATTCTAATATCATCACATACACATATTACTAATGTTAATTTTAATTTTTTATTCATGGTCGTACCTCTATTATTTTAATAATTCTTCTTTCTTTTTTATATAAGCTATAGTCTTATATGTTAATGGTGTTAACACTATTTCATATATTGTTTTTGCGGCTGATTGGCATACTATCATAAATATTAAATCATTTGTTTTGATTGTTCCAACAAATCCTATAGTTAAGAATATTGCAGTATCTAAAAATTCACCTATTATAGTTGATGTAATTGTTCTAAACCATAAATATTTTATTTTAGAGTTATTCTTTATATAATCCATTATGTATGAATTTGTAAGTCCACCAACTAAGTATCCAATAAATGATGCTAATAATAATCTTGGAGTACTACTTAATACTGCAACAAATGCATCTTGATTTAGGTAATATTCAGGATATGGTAATTTCATTGCTATAAAGAATAATATTACCATTATTAAGTTACATATAAAGCCATAAATTATTATCTTTTTAGATTTTTTATATCCATATATTTCAGTTAGTACATCTCCTATTATATATGTTATAGGAAAAACAAGCACACCACCAGTCATTGATATTCCAAATATTGTTATTATTTTTGATGCTAATATATTAGATACTAAAATACATGTAATAAATAATATTGATATGAATAAAAATATTTCTGAGTATAATTCTTTTTTATGTTTTTCTTCTTTTAATTTCATTATCATATCTCCTTTTCTTTGTATTTAGCTGGATCTTTCATTCCTATTTTTTTAAATGCTTCCATTCTTCCTCTACAAGGGTTGCAAATGCCACAAGCTTCTTTATCATTAGCTACGCATGTCCATGTATATTTAAATGGTATATTAAATTCTATACCTTTTCTTATTATTTCTTCTTTACTTAGAACATTTAATGGTGCATATACTTTAACATTTTTTGTTAGTTTTGTTGAAATTGAAACTAAGTTGTTAATTGCAGCATAATATTCAGGACTATTATCTGGGCAAATCCATGGACCTCCATCACTTCCAGTAAAGATTGCTTGAGCATTAATTACTTCTGCCCATGCAACACAAGCACTAATGATACATGTGTTTCTATAAGGAACATAAATAAAATCATCTGATATATTTTCAAAATGAAGATTTAAATCTGTTATACCTGATGAACCTAATTCTCCTAACCATTTCATATCAATGATTTTATGTTCTTTAGCATTAAAATATTTTGCTAACTTTTTACTGTTACTTATTTCCTTTTTTAGATTCTTTTGTCCATAATTAACAGTTAAGAAATAAAGTTCATATCCTTCACTTTTTGCTATCGCGGATACAACTGCACTATCAATTCCTCCACTTATAGCTACTATTGCTTTTTTCATAATTCCTCCTTCTAAAGAAAAAGAATATTGTATTTTTTACAATATTCCCAATCCATCACAATAAATACTTGCGCAACTTTAACTGCAAATATCATAAAACATACATTTTCTTTTTATTGACAATAGATTAACATTTTATTTACTTATATGTCAACATTTTTTAATCTTTTTTTCTTTTTATGATATTCTCTATTTCTTTTGTTAAGTATTCATCTTCAGTGTCTTCTAATACATCCCATAATGGATTATTATCTTCATCCACTACTGGTACTAGTTCTAAAGAACCTTGATTGTTTACTATTACTAAAAGATCATCTTCTACTCCTAAACATAAATAATAGTCAAAACTTAATACTTTTTCTAATAAATCTTTTGTATTATTTTTTTGACATATTTTATAGAATCTTGAAAATTCATCATTTCTTATAGCTTTCATAACAGCATAAATATGTTTACAGAAGAATTCACATGGACAATTACAATATACTTGTGTTTTCTTTTCTTCTTCATTATATTTTACTATTGTTAAATATTTATAAGTTCCATTTACTACCGCAAAATATCTATCATCTATTTTTTCTAAGAAAAGAACTCTTTTTTCATCAAAATACTTTTCTCCTCTTTCAATAATATTTTCATTAAATATATCTTCTAAGTCATCATTAAACAAATCAAAATCAAATTCTTTTTTGTATTCATACTTCTCAGTTTCACCAGTTACACTAGAAATGATTTCATATAAGAAACCCTCTAACTTTTTTGGTAAGTTTTGAAATATAAAGTTTAATATATCATAAACATATGTTATTTCTTCTGGAAGATATTTATCAAACTCAACATTTATTTGTTCACCATTACTAGTATTTAATTTAACACTTAATAATACTTTTCTGTCTTCTACTAAAGTTTCTGACTTATAACTTGTATTAATGTCTTGTAAGTTACCTATATTATTTATAAATACTTCTATTCTATCACTTGGTATATACTCTGAACTTATATATTTTTCTATATCTTTAGTTAAAACTAAATCTAAATCAAACCAACTAAGTTTATAAGTCTTAGTGTTTTTTAGTTCGTCTAGTCTAATATAAATATTATAGCCTTCATAATTAATTAAAGATAATTCTAATATATTTTTATCTTTCTTAAAATATTTAATTATAGAATCTAGTTTCTTTTGTGTTTCTTTGTTCATGTTATCACTTCCATTTTAGTTATTGGCTATGTATTTAGCAAGTGGTATGTCTGCTGGTGCTAAATCATAATTTAATAATTCATTTATATTTACCCATTTATATTCTGAATGATCATGAAGTTTAAATTCTCCGCTTATATATTCACATTCATATAGTCTTAAATCAACTGTTTTAGTTGGGTATTCACATACATTATTTGTTATATATTTATTAGCTTTAATATCTAGTTCAAACTCTTCTTTTATTTCTCTTTCTATTGCATGTCCTTCTGTTTCGTTTGGCTCAACTTTTCCTCCTGGAAACTCCCATTTACCTAAAACATTTTCATCACCAGTTGAACGTCTTGCGATTAATACATTATTATTTTTCTTTATTAATGCCGCAACTACTAATATATTTTTCAATGTAATCACCTGATTAAATTATATCAAATGAAAAATAGTTAAACAAGTTAACTACTCTTCTACTTCTTCTTTCTTTTCTTCTTGTTTAGTTTTTAAGTCTTCAAATAATTTTGTAACAGTTGGATTATTATGAGCAAGTTTCTTAATAGAAAGATCTTCTGCTTTGTTGTTTGCTAAACGAAGATTATCATCAGTTTTTAATAAATGTTCTTTTGTTTTTTGTAGATGATCTATAGTTTTATCTATTTCTTCTATGGCTTTAGCAAATCTTTCACTAGCAAGTCTATAATTTCTACCAAAACCTTCTTTAAATGCATTAATGTTTTCTTCGAAGTGTGTAATATCAATGTTTTGATTTTTTATAAGTTCTAATTCTTTTCTATACTCTAATGATTTATTAGCTAAGTTTCTTATTAATGTAATTAATGGTATAAAGAATTGTGGTCTTATAACATACATTTTTTCATATAAATGTGAGACGTCTACTATACCATCATTATAATAATCATTATCTGATTCTAGAAGAGACACCAATACTGCATATTCACATTTCTTTTCTTTTCTATCTTTATCAAGTTCTTTAAAGAAGTCTTCATTTTTATGCTTAGTAGCTGTTGTATCTGCTTCATTTTTCATTTCAAACATTATAGATACTATTTCATTACCATCATCATCGTAATCTCTAAATATAAAGTCACCTTTAGAACCAGTTCTAGCATCATTATCTTTATCAAAATATGCATTTTTAAATAATGGTCTTAATCTATTAAATTCAATACTACAATGTTGTTCTAAAGATTCACCTATCATCTTAGTAGATTGTTTAGCTTTGAAATCTTTATAGTATGCGATTTGTTCATCTTTATCTTTTAATTTGGATTCATAAGAATCTTTAATAGAATTTTGTTTTAATTCAAATTCTTTACTTTTAACAACAAGTTCACTATTTAAGTCAGATATCTTTTTATCTTTTTCTGTTATTGCTTTTTGTATTTCTAATTCACTTTTAGATTCTTGTAATTTTATTTTATTTTTTAATTCTGTTATTTCTAGTTCTCTTTTATTTAGTTCATCTTTATATTCTTGTTCTAATTTACTTTGAGTTTGTTCTTCTTTTGTTTTAAGTTCATTCTTTAGATTTGTTATTTCTAAATCTCTTTCAGTTAACTGTTTAGTTAATTCTTCTCTTAAATGTGCTTCAGCTAGTTTTATAGCACTTTCTTTATCTTTAGTATGTTCTTGTTCTCTTAAAGATATTTCTTTTTCAAATTCTTTATCTCTTATTTGTTTTACGATTGAGTCATATTCTGTTTCATCTATTTTAAATATTGTTCCACAATTAGGACATTTAATTTCGTTCATAATACCTCCTTAAGTTTCTTTGATTTATATAATTTTCTAAATCAAAATTATTATTTATTGCGATCATTACTAGTTCATATGGGTTTGCATTTTCTACTTTTGATAAGTCTATTACTGCCTGTGGTGAATATAATGATGCGGTACCATAATAATCTATTAAATCATTTCTTAATCTATTTATATCAATATCTTCTATACTTATATTCATAAAAACCTCGTAAAAATATTATATCATTTTTTATAAAACAAAAGAAGTTTAATATCTTTTTAAACTTCTTATATGTGTACTAAATCTTCTAGCATCTTCAGTTTCTAAATATGCATGTGGATATGCTTTAGAATAAACATCTTTTTCATTTGGTACGTATCCTGCTCTATCTAAGTTAGCATACATTCCGCGCATTGTTAAGCATACTTGGTATAATTCGTTTCTTGATACTACTCCTAACCATGCATGAGATTCTCCTGTTGGTATTCTACCACTTATTACTTCAGAGTTTACTCTCATATATGGATTAGTTATTAATGCTTTTAATAATCTTGCTTGTCCTTCACATACGCCTTGTCTATGTTCATATGTTCCGATCGCTTTAGATTCCCAACCTGATTCAGATCTTCTAAGTCTTTGTACTCCGTGATCATCTAAATAAGTTTGAGAACTAGCAAATTCTATATTTAATCCTCTAACTGCTTTCATATAATTATAAGCTAAATATAATTTATCTAAATCAGTTAGTTTATCTGACTCATATATTCTATCAATATCAGCGCAATACTTTTCAACTACTCTTTTTAATCTTAGTACTTCACTTATTTCTTCTGGTTTAATTTTATCTGATAAGTTTCTTATAGTTATATCTGGTAACCATATTAAGTCTTCTTCTGGTAAAAGTAATCTTCCTTTAGCTGTATCTAAGTTTAAACATGAATTGTTAAATGGATGTCTATTGATTGTCATATCTAATGTAGTTTCAGAAATATGATTCCATCTAACTATATGCATAAGAGCATTATATTCTTTTAATGCAGCATCAGATAATTTAAAATCTATACTTCTTATATTAAGTCTATTTAACATTTCTAACATTCTTAATCTAAGTGATGTTAGGTCAGATGAATGAATGTTAGTTCCTTCATCATGTATTACACATCTAATTGGTGCGTTTACTTTGACATTCCAAAAACCTCTTATAAATTTTAAAAAGTTATCAGAAGATACTTCAATATATAAATATCCTGAACTTGGTCTATTTGGTAGTGGTATATTGTTTTTAACAATGTATTTTGAATACGTCACTGAATTATTAAATCTATCCATAATTAACCCCCATTAATTATGATAGATTATACCATAAAGTAAAGGAAAAGTCAAAGATATGTAAAATGTATTGCTTCGTATTTAGAAAATAATATTGTTTTATTTTAAATGATATTTTCTATCTCAATTTATTCTTCCCAATTTATGTGAAGTTTCTTTTTTTCTGCGCTCGTAATTGTTGTTTCATTAGCATAATTAAATGATTCCCCAGTATAATTTTCTCCATAAAACATATTTAAAATAAAATTAATAAAGTTAGTAACAGAAATAGGGCCTTTTAATGGTATACGACAATATTTTATATTATTTATAGTTGCATGGGCTTTAGGATGATTTGGTTTGTCTTCAATATCATAATCAATTCTAATGATTAAAGGAATTTCATAACCCATTTCAAACCAATCACAATCGTCATATTCATTGCTCACAAAATCCGTTGTATTAAAAGGCCTTATATATATAAATCTCTCTTTTGTAATTAAACCATTTTCGCACTCAAATTCAAACTGTATTATGCTTCTATCTTTAAGTAAAATATTATATTCTTTACCAGTTAATATTATTTTTATTGTATCTTTTATACTTATTAGTTCGTCATATAAAATATTAGATTCATTTCTTCTATTCGGCCTGGTAATTTCTATTTTATTATTACCGATTGCTGATATAGCATAATCCGTATATTCAATACATAAATCTTTTTTATATAAAAAGTCTATTATTATTTTTAACTCATTTTTTATCGAGGATATTACTTGTGAATTTTTATTTGCTATCTTCTAACATCTTATTAATTATCGTTTGATAATTATCCCCTAACATTTCTTTTATCACTAATTTTATATCATCTAACGAATTTAGATTACTAATTAATTCTTGTGCATTATTAATAGTTCTTGTATCTTTTTTAGATATATCTTTATTATTTTGAACTATTTCATTTCTTGTCTTTTCATCTGGATATTTTTCAAAATATAGTCGATAATCGTGACTTTTTATTTTTTCAAACTCCTCAATTAACAAATCCATTTCAGGTCCAATTCCAATCATTCTAACCCAGCCTTTACTTCTAGTTATTGCCGTGAAAAGTGCGTTTCTATCGCTTGTTTTTGTCAATGTGTTAATACACTTTTGAGCATTTATTACATATACATAATACGCCTCATTTCCTTTAGCTCTAAAAATTGAACTATACACAACTGAATTATCTCTAACAAAGTCTTCTGGAGTTGTTGCTGCTGCTAAGTGAACTTTTATCTCTGGATAATTTTTTCTAATAATCATTTGTAATTTTGAATAATTTGAATCATGTTGTTTTCCGTCTAAATCTACAATCATAATATCTTGTGGCTTCAATTTATCTATTGTAAACACTTCTTTTAAATCTTCTAGCATTTTAGTGTACGAATCTTCCAACGTTTCAGCTTTTTGTATTTTTATTAGATCATCTGGATTTGCATTTAAAAAATCTGGGCTTGTTTCTTTGTCTCTATACAATATAACTTCTTCATTATCAATGATTTCTTTATTACTTTTGTATCCAATGCTATTCCAAACCTCTGGAGTACTTGGAATTTGTACCAATCCGTTTTTTCTGTATAATCCCATTCCTAATGCGTGCGCAGTTACAATAACATGAGATTGATTTCTATAACATGTTCTAAGTGGAGTATCGTTTTTTATCGAAAAACCAAATATTTCTTCTGGAGGAGCTATAGATAATTCGTTTAGCTCCTGCAATTCATCATATGCATATACAAGTCTTGAATTATTATCTAATACCTTAAAGCACAGCTTAATAAAATTCTCATCAAAGTCTTGTGCTTCATCGATAAGTATGCAATCAAAACAATGAATAAATTTGTCATTATAATCGTCCAACAGATCTTTGCATATATTATTAAACGGCCTTTTTTCAAATGGATACTTATTTTTAGCTTCTCTATAATTTAAAGCTTGTATATTCATTTTCTTACATATTTCATAATATACACCTTCAGAACTCGCTGATCCCCATGCATGCATTATTCTCAGTTTATCAAAATTTGGTTCCATTCCATCATTTTTTTCTTGATAATATTTTTTTATTAAGTCATGAAACTGCTTTTGTAATGATCTAGTGGAGTATGTTACAACTATATCCCAGTCGGGGTGCGCTGTATGTAGTTCGACTGCTTTTCTAGCAATAATAATTGTTTTTCCAGAACCAGCCATTCCTCTTATTCTTTGAACTCCCGATGGATCACATGAAATTGCAGTCATTTGATGTGAATCAAACTTTTCAATGTTTGTTTTCATATTATTTATTAAAAATGCTTTTGTATTTTCTTGAACGTCATCGTATTCTGATTTTTTTGATATACTTACTGCCTCTTGCAATGCCGCAGATATATGATCAATTAATTCATTTGATAATTCGCCATCCAATTCTTTTATCTTTTTTATTAAATTTATAACATCTGAAAAATTATTGTATAATGATTTTTCAGGGTTTTGTTCTACATTTTCATTTATACAAAGTGCTAAAACATTAAATTTAAATTTTAGTTCACGTTGTTTTAATAAAAATTTTTGTTTTTTAAACTTACTTTCAATTTTTATATACAAGTCATCTAAAATGTTTGAATAATCTATTATTTCATCTTTTGAAATTTTAAGTAAAAAGACTCCATAATTAGTAATCAAAGCTAAATCGCAAGATAATCTTTGTTGCTCATATTCAACTGCATATATTGGGTAACCAATATATGCTTCTCCTTTTATATCTTTAAGATTCTTTTCTAATTCCTTAATAAATTCGCACGAAATCTGATTTATGTTATTATCCTCACTAACTGTATATTTCTCTATCATTTTCTTCACATCCCGAACCTTTCAATATTTCTATTTATTGTATCATAGATTTTTTCTTATTTATAATCATTTTATTATATTAAATATATTTTTTTAAATAATTTCTTAAACCTTCATCACATACGTAAATATAAGTGCCTAACATTCCTCTAGTCATCATTGTACAATATATGTTTAAAATGTATTTTAATAATTCCTCATCAGTTGTAGCATCTTTTCCTTTAGAATCATAATAATGCTTTCTATCAACAATAAATTGATTGTTTTTACAATCGTATTTTAATTCATCTCCTATAATTAAACCTGTATAATTTAAATCAAAGCCTTGAGTTGTATGTATGCTTCCTATTTCGTTTGCAGAATTTTTTGAGTTAATCCAATCGCATGCTTGTGAATTCCAAATATACTTATTACCGTCTATATTTAAGTCATAAACTCCTTCTTCTGGAACATTTTTTCCTGAATATAATGGTTTCTTTTTTCCTTTAGAATTCCATGGCCAAGCATATCCTGCAATATTTCTACATAAACCATACTCTTTATCTTTTTCTTTTATTGTCTCAATCATTTCACTAACATTATCAAACATTCTTAAATCATATTTTCTAAATTTTATTTTCTTTTCTGGAGGATTATTGCTGAAGATTGCTTTAATATAGTCTATGTATTCATTTCCACCCACTAAGCATCTTAATTGAGCTGTGAGACGATAAGAATGGTAATTTTTTCTTAACATTAATTTGTCAAAATCTTCTTTTCTGACATCAGTTGGTTTGATTGATTGATCTTCGTCATAGAAAAATAAGTGATATTTACTTTTTAATAGAATCCAATCTAATTCTGTACCTTCTTTTCCTAAATTTAGATTTCTATTATTTTTATCAAAGGTTCCATATTGAGTAAGATTTTTTCTCCTTCTTAATCTATGAGCTTCATCTACTATTAATAAATCATATTTTTCACTACTTTTACCAACATCATTCGGACTTAATACCATATTAGAATTTAATCCTTTAATACTTTTAAACACTTTTTTTAAAGTAGTTCTTAGGTTCTCCATAGGTATAACTAATCCAATTTTTAAATCATCTATGGCATCATTTATTTTTAATATTTCAGATAAGTTTTGTTCTACTTGATCTTCTTCTATTTCTATTTGTGATGCATCTTTTGCTTGAGCTAACATCTTCAAAATATATATTCCTAAAATTGTTTTGCCTGTTCCAGCACCACCTTCTACAACAAATGTAGCAGGTTCTTTTTTATTAACTAAATCTGCTAAATCTGAAAGTATATTGTTAACTATTATATATTGATCAGTTGTCAACGCTTTATATGGTGAATACTTAAACAAGTCTGAATTAGCTATTTGCTTTAAATCATGTTGAACTAACCCTTTTGATTTAAGCTGTAACCATATTTCTCTAAATTTCGTTTCATACATTTCTCTTTGGTAATAATTATGATCTTGTAATCCACCATTTCCATTTTGTAGCTTAAATCTTTTGTCTGCTGACATATATTTTATCAAAAAAGACTCTAGATCTAGTATTGACGACTTATTAAATGTTTCATCACCTATTATGTTTATTTTATTTAATTTTCTTCTAACTTCATTTGCTAAATGTTGGTTTGATCTTATACTAACATCTGTTGTTTCACCAATATATGCTTCTTCATTATTATTAATAATGTAAACAACAGGCCAATTTGTTCCATATTTCTTTGCTTTTAAAATAGTTGATGTACCTTCATTAAACTTTAATGTACTTATTTCAGTCATTACTTCCTCCTATAGTTTGGTATATTTGGTGCTAACACCTTTTGATTTTTCAATTGGATATTTTTTTGCTGTTTTTTCCATTTTATCTAACACTATTTGTTTTGGGTCTATACCTAATTTATTTGCCATTTGAATGCAATAATTTAATACGTCAGCTAATTCTTCTTTTACTTCATCTAAATTATATTCATTACTCCACTGAAAACATTCTAATAATTCTCCTGCTTCTATGCATATACTTTTTGCCAAATTTTCTGGAGAATGGAATTGGTCCCAATCTCTTTCCTCGTTAAATTTCTCAATCTTCTCTTGTAACTCTTTCATATGTTTACCTCTTGTATATATTTTAACATAAAATCATATATTTCTTCGAAATATTTAATTAAATTTAATTTTTATCTGATGTCCTTTTTAATATATTTAAAGTTATATTATCTCTCTTGCCTTTATAAAATTTATTAATTACTTTTGTAAATGCTTCTTCTTTTGGAAATACATATTCAAATAAAGTCATGCATGAGTTTAATTTTAAATAATCATTTTTTAAGTATTCTTTTAATTGAACTTTTGCTTTTTCTATAATATATAAATATCAATATTCAAATTGCTATTAAATGTACTATATTACTTAATAAAAATGATAAATTTATGATTGTAGCATATAATTTTTAAATTTAAATTAAAAGCTCGCAGATCACTCTGTGAGCTCTTTTTCTTCCGTTTCTTCTGGTATTTTCACAAAGTCCAATTTGTATTCTCCGAATTGATCCTTTTCAAACACAACGCTTTCAATACCAATTTCTTCTAATTTCTCATATGTTAGTAATTCATTTTCTTGTAACCTTAATACTTCTCTTAATAGCCATTTTCCCAATTCACTATTAGGGTTTGACATAAGTGCTTTACTCTCATCTTGACATAATTTCATAGACATTGTTTTTCCATTAGGTAGTGTAACATCAAAAGGTGTATTCCTATCAGGAAAGAAGTCAACATATTTATTTCTTATTTTTTTATTAAATGGTATATACACTTCATCTATACTTCTAGGCCTGCCACCTGCATTCCATTGATTTAACCCACTTTTTGGGAAAACAATTTTAATTCCATCTTTAACTGAATACAATGGAATAATAGCTGTTTCGTTTTCTGTTATTGTTACTATTGATCCGATTCCTTTTTTTAATACATCAAATGGATTGGTAGCAACTTTAACCGCAACACTATCAAAATATTCATCAGTATTAAATCTCTTTTGAAGTACACTCTTTGAAATGTTAAAATTGTATTCATGCAACTCATCAGTAAATATAATTGATGATTCACTTATGCTTGTAACGTGAATATTATCTATATCTATTTTATCCATTGGTTCTTCATAAAAATGAAATCCTGTTTTGTTTCTAATAACACAGTGATAAATCATTTTTTCCAAACCATAAGTAGATATCGTAGATTCTATTCTCTCATTTCTTAATTCAGAAATCTTTTTTATTTTATCAATGACACCCAAATCGGTATAAGTTTTTCTTGCTTTATTAAACTCCGCTATTTTTTGCCATGTTCGTTTATTTCCCTCTGTGAAAGTCTTTATACCTATTCCTATATTACCAAATTTAGCATCAGCTGTAACACATGATCTAGCTAGATTATCTGCTCCAAAACACTCGCAATATAAATTTTCCGGGACTCTATAATCTAGCCATGGATCATCACTGTAACTAAACAATAATGATAATGAGCCTATTAATTGCAAATTATTTTTATAATCATTAAACTTGTCAGTATCGTAATCAATTATTTTCATTATCAGTTTCCTCCATAGCTTGTTTAATATTAGAAGCAACCCTTTTTACCACATTAATAGAAACTGCATTACCGGCCTGTTTATATACCCTAGAATCACACAATTCACTTGGAATAATAAAGTCATCAGGAAATCCTTGTAATTTTAAACATTCTATAGGTAATAGTTTTCTAATCTTATTTTGGTTATCGATTATTAGCGGAACATTATGTCCTCCCATACCCATATTGGCAGTTAGTGTTGGACAAACTCCACCTTTATTGGCTCTTACATAAACTCTTCTATATTGATAAATCGTATTCTTTTCTGTGATATTTTCTTTTAATAATTCAAAGCATTTTTTTTCGGATCCATATAAGTATTTTTTATCTACTTTTGCATCCCAATCAACTACTTTATCAATAGTTTTAGTTAACGGAATTTTATTTGGCCACTTAAAATTTTTATAGTCTTTCTCATTAAGAAAACCGACTATAAATATTCTTTCACGATTCTGTGGCAAATCACCATATTCACAAGTATTTAATACTCTCTCTGTTACATAATATCCATGCTCTTCCAATTTTTCTTTTATAACATCAAAAGTATGTCCTTTATCATGTGTTTTTAAGTTTTTAACATTTTCTAAAAATATAACTCTTGGTTTATTTTTATTATCTGCCATTTCATCAACTAATCTCATTATTTGGAAGAACATATTTCCACGATCATCTTCAAATCCTTTGCGATATCCTGCTATTGAAAACGGCTGACATGGAAAACCACCGGCAAGTATATCTACTTTAGGTATATCCTTGCCTTTAACATTAGAAATATCGTCAACTATTAATTTAATATCTTTATGGTTGGCGGTGAAGGTTACTGCACAATACTTATCAATTTCATTAGCCCATACAGGTTGTATCCCAGCAAATTTAAAGCCATAGTCTATACCGCCAATTCCTGCAAATAGACTAGCCATCTTATAGTTGTCCATTGTGCACCTCCAATCTTCTAATGAAATTATACCATCTTTTTTCTGAAAAAGCAGCAAAATACGTCAAATTTCCTAGACATTTTTATAAAGTACATATATTTATTCACTTTTATCTGCATTACTTTTCATTTAAATCAATTAATATATATTGTGTCAATATGTTTAAAATAACTGTCAACGGTTATTATTACTATGAAGATTTTAAAAAGATCCTTATTCCATGTAATGATAATTATGATGATTTTTTTAATATTGGTGGCGCTTTCCTTGTGATCAGCAATACTATCACATCTAAAAAAATGCATCTATGGACTTGCTAGTGTACCTTAATTATGACACATAACTTCAAAATTCTTGCATACCTATTTGTTATAACAGTACTAAATAAATTTAGTTACTAAATGTCTTATTAAATATAAAGAAACATTAACTGAACTAGAATAAGATTAGTGTGATTATGATTAATATGAAATAGTTAAACTTGAAAAAAAGATGACCCAGTGCATTAAAGAACAAGGCCATCTTTTTTTACTTATAATTATTATATCCTATGTATTCAAGTTGTTTTTTCTTGTAATTACTATATACATCATAATGATTTGTTATAAAGTTATTAACATTCTCCCTTGTACAAGGATTTTGTTTCCTTATTTTTTCATAAAATGGTTTTATTGTTTTATCCTTAAGAATTCTTATTAAACCATATAATCGATTTTCGACAGCAACTTTTCCTAAATAAGGAACCATTGCTTTACCATAAAATCTTTCATATGAATAAATTATTTTTCTTTCTACAAATTTTTTAGGAACAAAAACAATAGCCATTTTGCTTTCTTCATCATAAGGTAATTTTTTTGTAATGTTATGAACCCAAGTTTGTTTGTCATATGACCAATATCTATTTTTTATAACAACTTCTTGCATTGGTATATTATATTTTAAACATTCCATCTGGGTAAATTCAATCAACTCTTCAAAAATTAAACTGGTAATAAAATCCGATATTTTATCTACACCAAGTCCTTCTATCATAACGCTTGCATCAAAAATATCTCCAATCATTTCAGTATATATAGCTTTTGAATTTTTAATTAAATTATAAATTTCTATACCGAGGTTTTCTCCTCCTGACAATCCATTTGGCTTTTTTACTGAATAGCCCAATCTTGTTTCATTTATTTCTATAAAGTGTTTTGTATATTTGTGACCAGCAGTATCATCTTTGGCAATTGCTAATTCCAATAATCCAAAGAAATACTGTTGAACTATTTGGCAACATTTTATTCCCATCTGACTTTTATCCATATGCATCATCATCGGATCTATCCATTTTTTATTATCAGTAGATAATTCTACATCTATAAAATCGACATTATCAGATAAGTTGTATTTTTCATATAATCTCATATAATTTCTCCTTACTTTATCGTAAGTAAGAACTACAAAAGCATAAAATTAAACTTTACTAATGTTCTTTTCTAACGCCTTTAAATTTTCCACCGCTAGTCTTCACATCTATAAAACGTCCAGTGGTTGTATCTCTTTTAACATATAATTTAATCTTATCATTAAACGTTTGTGAACGATCTTTAACAGCACCAATTCTTGCGTTATCACCTTTTGGTTTGTTTACTGCCATCAGTTACCTCCTTAATTAATACTCGGAGATTCCTTATTCTGTAAATTTATCAAAACTTTAATCAAAGATATTGCTTTTTTTTTTGATTACTGTTAAGATATTTATAGAACAAGGGTATCTTTATTAAATCTCCTGTTCGTCATATAGTCTACTTGTGTATTCTATATCTTGTGTCGCTTTTGTAGTTCGTACCTACATTTGCTGTAGAGTGTTTGTATTGCCTTGCAAATACTTTTTTTATTTGCTCAATACTCTATATAACTAAATATATCATACATTTATTTTTAAATCAATGAAACCTAGCAAAAAGCAGCTGATTTTAAGCTGTTTTTATTATATTCAATTCGTTTTTTATCATTTTATATCTTCAACAATAATATTGTATACTATTTTTTATAATAAACTTACCGATGATTATCTTATCAGTAGTAAATTTATTAAAGAAAATCTCAACTTATTTTAAATTTGTGTACCTAAATGGGTACCTAAAATTGATAATACTACTATTAATTCTTCATAGAAATGAAAGGATAAATATTATGAAGATAACTTATACAAAATGAGGTAATTATTTATTGCTAAATTTAAAACTTACTGAAAAAGAAAATAAAATTTTAAATAAATATGGATTATTAAGATTAGAATACTTAAAAAGTAATAAGAAAGCATTATATCAAAAATTACTTATGAAAGATAAATTAAATGAACATCTTTTTTCAGTTAGTATAATTACTGAAGATAGAATTAATAACATAGTTAATAACTTAATAATATCAGATTTATCAATTATAGAAGAATTAAAGTCTGAAAATCAATTGCTATGGGTTAAAAAATGAATAATTGTAAAAACATTGCCGAAAAAACTGTTTTAAAAGAAATTATTTATGGAGATGAAATATAATTAAAGGTAAAGAAGATATTACAGATAAAGAATTTGAAGAAATATTATTACCATTTTATAACAACTATAATGAATATCTTATTAAATTTGTAATACCTGACGCAATAGCATTTTATTTAGCAAATGGACACGCTAGAAATTGTTTATCAGATTGTCCATTAATTAATCATATCAACTCAGCACTAGATATATTTAATGTTAGCTGTAATGGTGATGAATTAACACCTGAAATAGAACTAATTTTAAAGATAAAAAATAATCTTAAAATCATTAAAAGTAATCCATTAATATTAATAGAAGTTATATAAAGAAAAGCACTGCATAAATTTAGATAGTGCTTTAAATTTATATTGAGATTAACATTATTGTCTATCCAGCACCAAATTTGTACTCCTATACAAAATTCGTATATGGGAAAATCCCAAAAACCAAAAATTATTCTATACTATATTTTTCTTTTATTTTTATAACATCTTTATATATTTCTTGAAGAACAATTGTTGGAATATCTATCAAAGGTTCATACATAAAGGAATTTAAATGAACAAATTCTGGAATAGAAATTAAAGCTTTTGAAAATACTTTTTTATCATCTTCTTCTAAATATTGTTTTACTGATTCATATTCTTTTCCAAGAGATAAATCTGAATCAACAAAACTTGTATCAAATTTATTAAATACCATTTCTATAACAATTCTGATGCCAATTGCTAAAATAATTTTATCATCTAGACCTATACTATTGGATAAATTAGTCGCTGATAGAATATTTAATTGTTCAAAAAGAATATCAAAAACTTTCTTTGATGCATCTAAATTACAGTTAATATTGAATGTTTCAATAAATATAGGTTTAATTTCTTTAACCAAAATGTTCTTAGTATTTAACCTAAAGTGAAGCACATTACACAACGTTTTATATTTTTCATCATTCACTCCATATTTAAGTTCTACTAAATTTCTGCATACTGGAATTAAAGATATAAATTTTTTTTCATCAGATGTATCATTAAGCATTTTTTTCCAATTACTAAATAATTCCATTCCACCGCCAATTATACTTTCGTTAAATTTTTGAAAATTTTCACTATTTTTATTCTGCTTAATATAATATTTATCAAATTCTTTTACCCTGTATTTGCAACTGCTAAAAAAATCAAAATTATGTGTTAACACCCAACAAATAATATTATTTTCACTGGAAAGTTCAGAAATGTATTCTATCATTGCATATTTATTTTTATAATCAAAAGAATCTACAACATCATCTAATATTACAAATGTTTCATTATTTTTTTTAATACTAATATTTAAATCAAATAGAAAATGTAAAATTGTCAATGCACGAACTTCGCCCGTACTTAGGGTCTTTTTTAAAAGTTCTTCATTTATTACTTTTTCGCTATTATTTTTTTTATATTTAATTTTAAATGCTGGATAATTTTTTCCGATAATTGAGTTAAATCTATTTTTGATACTTATCTCAAAGGGAACAATGAAACGATCATTAAATATGCTGCATATTTCTTCCCATTTAGTACGTTCAGATTCCGCTTCATTCATTAATTTATTTATTGCTTCATCTGAATTATTAATAAGTTTTGCTGTTTCTTTTATTTCAGTTTCTAAACTTTGTAAACATCCAGATAAAATTTTTAAACTAAATTTATTAAAATCATTCATTTGAGTTAAAATTTCAGGATTTGAAATAAAACCTCTAATTTCTCTAGTTGCTTTATTTTTATTAATTTTTGATAATAAATCTTCAACATCTTTTTTCGTTTCATCATCATTATATATAATATTTAATTGTTCTTGATATATTTTTTCAAAATCTTCGCAAGAAGTTATCAATTCATCTTTGCCACATAATTTAATTGCATGTCCCGCTTCGAAAAAACCATCTGATTTTATTTCTTTAATTAGCTTTCCTGCTTCTATACTTCCAAATACACCTTTAAATAAAATTGATTCTACTTTTGAATTTAATGTGTTATTTAGCTTGTTTACTTTTTCAATAAAATCATCAGAGGAAATTATTGGAATTGTATTCTCATTTAAAATATTGATAATATTATTTTCAATTTCTATTTTATCACTCCATTCAATATTTGATAAAAATACAATTATATCCTTCCAATTATATAAATTGAAAGCAGATTTAAAAAAATCTAAAGATAATGAAATATTATCTGCTTCCTTTTTTTTATTTCCAATAATTGAAGAAATTTTTCTAGAAAGTATATCTATTTTATCTAAACAGACTTGGTATATTTCTCCATACTTTCTCTGAAGTTTAGTCGAAATAGTAAGTAAATTTATTTTATTGCCACTATTTTCTAAAGATTCCTTATAATATTCTTCAAAATTATATACTACAATATTATCTATATTTTTAGATTCTTTATCTGAGTATAAATTACCATCTAAATTAAATACATACTCACACTTTTTTTCAAAAATTCTATCATTTGGATTTATTCCATTAGAAATGCTTTTAAATCCTAACGCTAATGAGGTTTTGGTTCCACCATTAGGTGCATAAATTATGGCATTTCCATTAACTGAATCTATGCCTTTTAAGTCATTAATTCCATATACATTTTTAAATTTTTCAATCTTTACCGCCATTTTTGCCACTCCTATTCTATTAAAATAATTTATAATAAAAAAGTGCAGTATAAAAACTCTAAAGCCTATACTAGCACTTTCTTTATTAATTACATTATATATTATTTTTTAAAACTTTTCAATTTTCAGATTTTATTTATTATAATTTTTACGTAATTATAATTTTAATTTTTAATGAACGTATACGATTTCCTTAATTTTAGTTCAAATAAAAATGAGAGCTTTCGCTCTCTTCAGGGGGTTTTGGTTGAATACTCGCAGTTTGATTCGTACGAGTACTCTGACATATTTCTATGTCATTATCATTATATAATGTTTTAGACTAATAGTCAATTGAATATTTTTTAATTTTTTAATTTTTACAATTTTTATGTATGTAGTCATAAAGTTCTAACCATGAACCTACTCTATCTGATGAAGTTTCTCTTTCTTTATTTAATCTTGATGTGAATACTGCTCCTTTGATATTATTTTTATTTAAAGATTCTATTGTGTCTATTCCATCATCGAACATAAAATCTATTTCTTCATCTTTACATATTTGTATTTTGTATGTATGTGAAGTAATGATTTTATCATAGTTTATATCATTCTTTTTTAAATATTCTTCTACATACTTATATGCATCTTTAAAATATGTATTACTTCTTGCGGTAATAAAGTATATTTTATTTCCTTCACTTCTTAGTTTATCTATTATATTTTTTGCATCTTCTTTAATTGTTGCGTTATCACAAATGTTTCTTGCGTTTTCACTAAAGAATTCTTTTAACTCTGGTGTATCTAATTTACCTCTTATTAATTTGTAATGATCTATCTTAATATCTGGATGTTCTGTTTCATATTTTAAAACATATTCTTCACTTGCTTCATTTGTATTTGTTAGAGTATCATCCATATCTATACCTATATTCACACTATCACTCCTTTGGGGTTATGATTATATCATAATTATATTCTTTTTTCAATTTTTTATTTTTTTAATAGCCTTAACATTTGTCTAAATTCCCCTACTGTTTCGACTGGCTCTTTTATTTCTTTTTCTGCTTCTTCCGCTAAAATCTCTAATAGACTACTGCTTCTAAGTCTTCCATATGCGCCACATTTTCTTACATATTCAGTTAATTGTTCATTTTTAAAGTTATCATCACCTACGAACTGTGCGATTATAGTAGCCGCTAACTCTTTTAGATTTCTTTTATACATACTACTAAAATCATCATCTGATGTTACATCATAAAGATCAGTATCTACTGCTTTAATTTTTTTATCAGGTGTATATATTAAATTTTCTTGATTTAAATCAGTAAATAATAAACCTTGTGTAGTTAATCTTAACATTTCTCTTTCAAATTCATTTAATGCTCTTACGAAGTCTCTTATCATAGTAGCATCTTCCAAGGTTTTAATAGGTGTTCCTTCTATATGTTTCATTAAGTATCCTCTTAATGATTTTCTTTCTTCTTCAAGTAAGAATATAAACTCTTCAGGGAATGCAAAATATTCGCTTTGATAATAAGCTAGTGCTTCAAGTTCCATTATATATTTATATTCTTCTGGATATTCTTTAAATACTTTTCCAAAATCAGTTAAATAACAAGTTGCACTACACCCATTATTCAATCTTCTATGATAATAACCTTCAGGTATTTGTGTAAATATTTTTTCTTTTCTCATAGTAACCTCTTGAGTATATATACTATCACAAATGATAACTCCTGTAAAACTAAAGTTAATTTTAATGTAAAGAAAAATGTTAACAAGTTGTTAACATTAATTTTTATTTTTTAGTGATTTAAATATCTTATTCCATAGTTTACTTGATGAATAATTTAGTATTCCTTCTTTATAAATTCTAAGTCCATATTTATATAGTAAGAAACATGTTATTATCATTAGTACTATTGATATTATTAAATCTATTATTGTCATTTCACCTAGTGTATACATTACTGGTGCGAGTATTCCTGATATGAATGGTATGAATGCAGCTACTTTAATAAATACAGCACCTTGATAAACTGATGCGTAAAGTGCTAAATAATAGCCTAACATTAAGAATATCATAACTGGTGTTTGTATTTGGTTGTAGTCTTCCATACTTGTTGTCATACTAGCTAGTACTCCTATAAATAATGAGTATGCTAAGAAACTAAGTATAATCAATATTAAGAAGAATGGTATGCCAGCTAATAGTTTTGATGCCATATCACTTTCTAAGAACATTTTTATGTATGCGCTTATCTTTCCTGCTTCAGTTGTTCCAACTACACTTGATATACCACTTGATGTTGTAAAGAATCTAATTAATGAACCCACGAATGCATAAAGAAGTAATAATGCTCCTTGAAATATTGCAAATATATTAGATGCAACTAGCTTTGACATAAAGTGTGCTTCAGGTGTTACACTTGATATAATTATTTCCATACTCTTAGTACTTTTTTCTTCATTAATTTCAGCACCTATCATTTGAACCATAAGTACTATTAATATAAAGAATGGTACTATGAATACTATTGTAATTACACTTCCAATTAATTTAATTAATTCTTCGTTTTCATTTAAATTTTCATCTAAATATATTCTATTAATATCTACTGTCTTATAAATACTACTTAGTACTTCTTCACTAATATTTGCTGTTTTCATAGCCATATTTACTTTAGTAGTATTTAAAGCATTTAATAAATCTTGATATAAAATATTATCAATATAGTCATATGATATCATATCTACATCAAACATTTTATCTAAAGACTCTTTTTCTATTTTTTTAACATTTATAATTATATCTTTAGTTTCATCTTTGATAATTTCTTCTTTTAGTTCATCAATTGTCTTATCAGTTTTACTAATCTTAGCATTATAGTTTTCTAGTATATCTTTATAACCACTTTTCATAGTTTCTTCTAAATTGTCATAGACTCCTACTTCATCAATTACATATACATTTATTTGATCTTCAAAGTCTCCACCAAAGAATTTAACTATAGAATCTAAATTTATTAAACATATAGTTATTAAACAAATTATAATATTTATTATTTTAAAAGACTTAGTACATATTTTTTTCTTAAGACTATCTTTCGTTAGAAATTTAAATTTATTTTTCATATACTTCACCTACTTTACTTACGAATATTTCATTTAAAGTTGGTTCTTCAACTACAAATTTAGTAACATTATCATATTTAGATACTGCTTTAAATAATGTATTTATATATGAATTATCTTCTATTCTAATAGTGTATTCATCTTTATTTTTTTCTATGTGTTCTACACCTTTTACTTTTTTAATTTCTTCTTCATTTAAGTCTGCTTTTACTTTTACATTTTTCTTTCTAAAGTCTTCTTTTATTTTAGTTAGTTTTCCTTTTAATACTGTGTTTCCTTTTACTAGTATTATAAGTGAATCACAGAAGTACTCTATATGTTCCATCATATGTGATGAGAATATTATCATAGTGTCTTTCTTTTTAAGTCTTAATATTTCTTTTTTGAACATTTCTACATTTATTGGATCTAACCCACTAAATGGTTCATCTAATATAAGTAGTTTTGGTTCATGAATTATACTTATTATAAATTGTATTTTTTGTTGATTACCTTTAGATAATTCTTTTATCTTTTTATTTTTATAATCTGTTATATTAAATTCTTCTAAGTATTTATCTAATCTTTTTTCTACTTCTTTTTCTGTAAGACCTTTTAGTACTCCATAGAATACTGCTTGTTCTAGTACTGTTTTTGATGGTAATAAACTTCTTTCTTCTGTTAAGAAACCTATTTCATCTGACACACTATAATCTATCTTTTTACCATTTAGTGTTATGTCTCCTTCTGTTTTATCTAGAAGTCCCATAATCATTCTAAATGTTGTTGTTTTACCAGCACCATTTACTCCTAAAAGTCCAAATATTTCTCCATCTTTTACTTCAAATGAAAGGTCATTTACTGCTCTAAAGTTATCATAGTATTTAGTTACATGCTCAACTTTTAGCATATAGTCACTTCCATTCCAGTTTCTATACCAAGTTTTTCTGCTTCATCTTTATTCATATGCATCTCAAGTACACATGTTTCATCTGATTTGATATGAACATCTTCTAAAGTTACACCATTTTGTACTTTAACAGATACTACTTCATCATTATGTCTTTTGAATGTTTCTAAGTCACTTGCACTCATATGAATGTGTCTATCTGCGATAATAGTTGATTCTACTGCTTCATATTCACCTTTAGGTCCAACTATAGTTATTGTTTCACTACCTATTAAATCTCCACTTTTTCTAACTGGTGAATCTAGATTAAAATAATCATTATCTCTTTCAAGTAATTCTACTTGAGTATACTTTCTACATGGACCTATAATACGTACATGTTCTAATACTTTTTTACCTTTTTTAAGAGTTACTGTTTCTTCACATGCATATTGACCTTTTTGAGTTAAATATCTTTTAGGAGTAAGTTTGTAACCTTTACCAAATAATATTTCTAAAACTTCTTTAGTCAAATGAATGTGGTGGTTTGATACACCTACTTTTATATTCATATTAACCTCCATGTTAATTATACTATATTTTATATAATAATTAATCACAAACTTACTAATCTTGTCATTTAATACTTATAAAGGAAGTGATTATGTGAATGGTAGTTATTATCAAAGTCCAGTATTTATAAATGATATAGAACGTGAAAATAATGAATTTTATGAAAAGAAACCATCTAATGATTACATGCTTACTAGTGAACAAAGTTATATTGAAAATATTCTTAGAAATAATATAGGTAAACGTGTAAGAGTTCATGCATCTTTTTCAGATTCAGTTGAATGGAGAGACAGAGTATTTACTGGTGTTATAGAACATGCTGGTCGTGATAACTTAGTAATTAACGATAAAGAAAATGGTAAAAACTATTTAATACTTATGATATATTTAAATTTTGTTGAGTTTGATGAAGAAATAACTTACGCTAAATAACTTTAAAAAGTAATCAATATTTGATATAATATCTAATAGGATGTGATTACATGAAAACTCTAAATATAATAGCTTTAGTATTAGTAATTTTAATAGTATTATGTTTACTTATTAATATTCTTTTAAAATTCTTTAAAGAAAGAATTGATAATTTACATAAGATGCTTACTAATGCTGAAAATGATATGTTAGAGAAAATGAAGAATAAAAAAGAGTTATTAGTTAAGATGATTAATTATGTCACTAAGAAATTAAAAATTGAAAGTAGTACTTTTGATGAAGTTAATGCTTTAGAGATTAATGATTTAGTTAATTTTAAAGATGAGAGTGTTCTTGATAAGTGTTATAGTGAGATAATGGAAATTCGTGAAGATAATAAAAAAACTCGTGAAACTAAGGACGTTAAAGAGTTTAATCGAAATATTGATGACTATGAAGATAATGAATTACATATAATATCTCTTAGAACTTTTTATAATAAATATACTTTAGAATATAATAATTTAATTAAAAAAATACCTTTTAATCTAGTAGCTAAATTAAAAGGTTATAAGATTAAAACTTTACTTGAAGGAAGAGAAATAGACGATAGTTTTAATAATGATTTGGAAGTGTAAAATTCACTTCTTTTATATTGTTCTTTTTTAGGAAGTTGTTTGCTTTTGAGAATGGTTTACTTCCAAAGAATCCATTTCTTGCTGAAAATGGACTTGGGTGTGTACTTTCTATTACTAGGTGTTTAGGATTTGTTATAAACACTTTTTTACTTCTTGCGAAGTTTCCCCATAGTATGAATACTACTGGTTCTTTTTTAAGATTTATTAGTTTTATTATATGATCTGTTAAAAGTTGCCAGCCAAGATCTTTATGTGATGCTGGCATATCCTTTCTAACAGTTAAAACACTGTTTAGTAATAATACGCCTTCTTTAGTCCATGGTGTTAAGTCTCCACTAGGGCCATTTTTAATTCCTAAGTCATCATATAGTTCTTTAAATATATTTTGTAAACTCGGTGGTAACTTTACACCCTCTTGTACACTGAATGAAAGACCATGTGCTTCGCCTTCTCCATGATATGGATCTTGTCCTAAAATAACTATTTTAACATTACTATAGGGTGTGCTTTTTAAAGCATTGAATATATTTTCATATGCTGGATAGCAAGTATGTGTTTTATACTCTTCTTTAACTTTATTCATGAATTTATGAAAGCCTTCGCTTTCCCATACATTTTTTAATACTATATCCCAATCGTTGCCTATCATAACTACTCCTTCTTGTATTTTTATTTTATTTTGAATTCTCCTGCTACATAAAATAATTCTAATGTTGATGGAACACTTATTTCTTTTATAAGTCTATATTCACCTTTTGGTAATTTTAAATAAGTTTTTTCCCAATCAACAATTATTTGATCTGTTGACTTAGCATCTACTTCATAGATTTCTTCAACAAATTCAGCAATGATACCTAACTTATACCATTTATTATCTCTTTTAGCTTCTATTTCATAAGCAAGTGTATAGTCAATAATATCCCTTCTATTATTTTCAAGTACGAATGTTGCGCCTTTATTTGTTAAAGTTTCTTCTCTTACTTTTAATGTTACATTGCTGTTTTCAATTTTAACATCAGACTCTGTTGTAATAAGTTTATCAATTTCATTAGTACATCCAGTTAATAAAAATACACTTGTTAAACCTATTAGAATTCCTAAAACTATTTTTTTCATATCTTCTCCTTTTTACATTTTATTAATTTAATTATACTATAACTATTAATTATTATCATTATTAAAATTAAATTATCTACTATATTCCATAGAAATTCACTTTTAAATAGTATTCCACTTACAGCAAATAAGATAAATATTGTTTTGAATATATTTAGTATTACTTTAGAATTTGTTAAATATTCTATGTTATTTTTACCTATGTAGTAACCACTTAATATAGTAGTAAATCCGAATAAAATGTAAAGTGTTAATAAAAATAATAAACCATATTTACCTAATATACTAGTGTATACTCCAGTAAGAAGTAAATTATAGTTACTTAATATATCATTATTACTTAGATAAATTAATAAAAGTAATGAAATAATAATTGTTATAAATACTCCGATAAAATATACACTTAGTATTTGATAGTTTATAGATACTTTAATATCATTTTTATCGCTTGCGCTTCCTGTACTAGTTGTGCCTATTAAAAGTTCATTCATGAATATACTTCTTTTTACTCCGATAACTAAGCCTGTAAGTATTGACTCTAAACTTGTAAAATCTTTTGTTATAAGTGTTATATCTATTAATTTAAAGTTTTTTATTATTCCATAAATACTAACTATTAAAAAAAGCAAACACATAAGTGGCACTATTTTATTAAGTCCATTTAATACTTCTTCAATAGATAGTCTAAATGTAATAAATAATACTATAAGAGAAATAATAATTATTAAATATTTTTTGATGCTTAATAGTTCTAGTAAGTATCCTATAGAATTCATCTGTATCATTTGAAATAGAAATGAATATATAACTATTAAAAGTATTAATGAAATAATTGAAAGTATTTTTTTATTAAGTCCATATTTTAATATATAATATGGTCCACCTACGAAATTATTATTATTTTCTTTTTTATATTTATTTCCATAGTATGCTTCATGGTATGTTATAGATGTTGTTAAGAGTGAAAAAAGTATCATCCATATTACTGATGAAAAACCGCCAATAATTATTGATGAAGTTGTCCCTATTAGTGAGCCTACTCCTATTTTGGTACCTAGTGTTAGAAATAAAGATGTTTTATCTTTTGATAGAAGTTTTAAAATATTTAATTTATAGTTTTTAAAATTTAGTTTTATTGTTAAATAAATAGATAAAATAAATAAAAATATAATTAATAATATCCACATACTAATTATATTTTTATAGTTAAAAAGTTATCACTATTTGTGATAACTTTCATTGTTTAATATTTTAAAACTTCTATATATTTGTTCTAATAATATTCCTCTAAATAATCCATGAGGAAATGTTAGTTTTGAAAAAGATAATCTTAAGTTGCATTTATTTTTAACATATTGATTTATACCATCACTTCCACCTATTATGAATGTTATTGTTCCATAACCATTTGTGAAAGTATTATCTATTAAGTTTGATAATTCTACTGATGTATATTCTTTTCCATTGATATCCATGCATATATTAAAATCTTTTTCATTTAAAGACCCTAATATCTCATTTGATTCATTATCTATGTTAGTATCTTTAAGTTCTATTATTTCTATTTTATGATATTTAGTAATTCTTGTTTTATAATCATTTATTAAATCATTTAAGTATTTTTCTTTTATTTTACCTACGCATAATATTCTTATCATTATTTATATATTTCTAGTGGATTCATGTAGTGTCCATTCTTTCTAATAGCTAAGTGAAGGTGTTTTCCTGTTGATTTACCGGTTGAACCCATTACTCCTATTAATTGTCCTTTTTCCACTTGATCTCCCTTTTTAACTATTCTAGATTTTAAGTGCATGTATATTGAAATGTATCCATTATGGTGATCAATATCTACATGATTACCCATATCCCCACTATAACCTGAAGCTACAACTGTACCACTTTGTATCGCGAATATATTATCTGATGGCGTACCTACTATATCTACACCTCTATGCATTGAACTTGGTTTTCCAGTAATTGGATCTCTTCGGTAACCATACATTGATGAGAATCTATAAGGTTTTACTGTTGGCCATGCCCAATATGTGTTATTACCAACATAAACTACATTTTTAGCACCTACTACTACTATTTCATCAACTGCTGCATTTATTACTTCTTCTGAAACAAATTTAGATTTCATGATTACACCATTTGCTTCTTGTGTAGCATATACAACTTTACTAAGTCCATTAGAGCCTTTTTGTTTTACATATTTTTCTGAAGCATTTAATGTTTTATCTAATACAACTTTTGTTTCATATTTTATAGTTTGAGTCTCTGTTTCAAATGAATCAACCATTATTTTAGCAACTGGGTTGATTGGAGCTACGATAACTTCTTGTCCAACTGCTAGTAGAGCATTTTCTCCGGCTATATCTGGATTTGCTATTAAGAAATCTTGTACTCCTAATTTATTCTTTTCTGCTATTGTTTCTATTGTATCAGTAGATTTTACAGTATACTTTTGTGTAAGATTTGTTGTTCCAAATAGAAAGTACATACTTAAATCATCAGCATTTGTTATTATTTCGTTCTCTGTTGATATTAATGTCTTTTTAATTGTTACATTGTCTCCAAAGTATACATCAGTTACTTCTGTTCCATCTTTGTCTGATTCTTTTACTTTACCATCTAAATAATTTTGATATTCTTCTTTGCTTATAAAAGCTGTTACAGTGTTTTCTACTGCTTTATCTAAATCATCTTTATTTAGAACATAGAATTTTGTTGTTCCATTATCTTCATTACTAACTGTTACTTCATATCCTTCAATTGTGAATGGATCTAAATCTTTTATATCATCATATACTTCTGATGCCGTCATAAGATTTGTTTTATATGTTTTAACACTTTGTACTTCTAAACCTGATGGTGGATATATTTTACTAACGTTGTATTTTTCTTTTAATTCTGTTTGTTCTTTATCTATTAAATCATAAAGTTCATCTTTAGATTTGATAAGTCCTATTCTTTCTCCACCAAGAGATATTTGATAATAGTTATTTATAGTTCTTTCTATTGGTTTAAATGTTAAACACATATAAAGAACTATTCCTATCGCAAATATACCAAATAATATATTTGAGATTGTTAACTCATTTTTATTCATTTCCATCTTCCTTATTTGAATAATTATCGAATGAACCAGTATTCATTTTGAATAATAGGTTTACTGTTCCTGTTGAACCTGCTCTGTGTTTTGCTACTAGTAATTCTATTTTTCTATTAACATTACCATCGTATTTTCCATATTCATCACTATGTAAGAATAATACGATATCGGCATCTTGTTCAATAGAACCTGATTCTCTTAAGTCTGATAATTTTGGTTTATTGTCGCCGCCTTTTCTTTGCTCAACGCTTCTTGATAGTTGGGCTAGTGCTATAACTGGAACATCTAATTCCATGGCTAGCTTTTTAATATCACGGCTTATTTCACTTACTTCTTGAACTCTTTGTCCAGCATATTTACTAGAACTTGAAAGTAATTGTAAGTAATCTATTATTATCAAGTCTAAACCATCATCTGAATTTTTTAATTTTCTACATTTTCTTCTTACTTCGCTTACCGTTAGACCACCTGAATCGTCCACATAGAATTTAGCATCTGAAAGTTCACTCATTGCTTCATTCCATTTTTTCCAGTCAGTATTTTTTAATTTACCTGTTTTTAGTACGTCACCATCTATTTTACCGACTACACCGAACATTCTCTTTGTAATTTCTTCTACACCCATTTCTAGTGAGAATAAAGCTACACTTTTTTTATCATGTATTGCTGCATTAAGCCCAACATTTAGTGAGAATGCACTCTTACCACAACCTGGACGACCAGCTATGATTATAACTTGTTTCTTTTGAAGTCCACGAGTCATCGCATCAAAGTCATAATAACCTGTTCTAATACCAGTATATTCATCAGTTGATTCTGCTAATGCTTCTAAATTCTTTTGTACTTCTGGAAGTACATCTTGTATTCTTTGAATATCACGACCTAGTTTATCATTATAAACACTTAGAATATTTCTTTCAGCATTCTCTACAATATCAACTACTGAATCTTTTTCATCGTAACATTCTTCTTGAATTCTAGTACTTTTTTCAATTAAATTACGAAGTACACTCTTTTCAAATATTATTTTAATATAATAACTTAAGTTTGCTGTAGATGGTACTGAGTCTATTACTTTTGTAATATATTCTACTCCACCAACCTTTGATAATGATTTTGTTTTATCAAGTTCATTACATACAGTTTGAACATCTACAGGTATATTGTTTATGTGAAGATTTTTCATAGTTTTAAATATTATTCTATTTGCTTCATCATAAAACATTTCTTCTGTTACTTCATCTAAAATTTTATCTAATGCTGTTTTTTCTAAGAATCCACATCCAAGTACTGATATTTCTGCATCCTTATTTTGAGGTTCTTGTCTTGCCATAAATACTCCCCTACTACTTTGTTAAAACTACATCCATCCCAAAACTTACTTGTTTATGTAAATTAATTGTTACTATGTGAGTTCCTAGTGAATTGATTTCACCATCTATCATTATTTTTTTCTTATCAATGTCATATCCCATTTTAGATAATTCTTCACTAATTTGTTTTGCTGTTATTGTACCAAATACTTTATCATTAGCGCCTGTCTTAACCTTGAATTCAATCTTCTTATCTTTTAGTTTATTTTTAATTTTATTGCATTCAGCGATTAATTCTTGTTCTTTTTCATTTCTTTCGTCTATTTCTCCTTGAAGAACATTCATACTTTTTTCAGTGTATGGTACTGCTAACTTTTTAGAGATTAAGAATTTAGCATATCCATCTTTAACTTCTTTGATTTCATCTTTCTTTGCTTGTTTTTTAACATCTTCTATAAATATAATTTTCATAAGCCACCTCCATACAAACTAATGTATAAATATTATAACATACCTAGTAATAAAAAAAAAGTTGTAAAAATACCCAAAATAGTATATACTTATTTTAGAATAATAATGGAGGTAAACATATATGATTATTTCATTAGAGAGAGCAAGAGAATTTGAAGCGTTAGTTAAACGTGTTCTTATGTCTAAGTATGGTAAGATGTTACCTTCTGATAAAGTTACTTTACTAAATACTACTGAATTTTTGGATGATAGTATTCTTAAAGTTGATCCAAGTGAAGTATATGGTGAAGTAATTAGAAAAGTTGTTGGAAGTATTATAGATGTAACTTGTACTAAAGAATTAAATGTTAGTGAAGAAGAAGCTAAAGAAATTATATATGGTGAATATTTAGAAGAAGGATTAATTGAATTCTATTCTAGAAAGATAGCCGAAAAATTCAACTTAAATTTAGAAGATAAACCTGAACTTAAAGATAATTTAGAAATGGTTCAAAAATTATATGAGAAACTTGGTGAAGGACTTGATGAGAAAGTGTTTAATAGTGATGCTTTAGAAATATTAGATGCTGCTAAACTTGAAGAATTAGTAACTGAATGTGATAATCAAGCTATTGAGTCATATTTAAATAATCTTGCTACTGCAAAAGGTATTGAAGAAGTCAAAGAGGAAGCTACTCCTGTTAATGGTAATGGCGAAGTTCTTGATGAAGAAGGACGAGTACAAATTGTATATTTAAATGGTGTTCAATATGTTAAATATGTTGATAAAGAGGATCAAGTTCATTTAGTTGAAACAAATGATTCTAAACATGTATCTGAAGTTTATAGAAGAACTATGTTAGGACTTAATCCTGGAGATAAATTAGATGCTGAAGCATTCTTTAAGGAACTTACTTCTTATATACCTGAAACTGATTTAAATGTTAAAGAAGATATTAAAACATCAAGTTTAAATAATGAAGAAGTAAATATGATGAACTTTATTCATAGTAGTAAAGAATTTGAATTAGATGGTAAAGAAGATGATATTACTCATAGTAGTAATCAAACAATACATGTTATTGAAAATACTAACGATATAGTTGTTACTGATGATAAAGGTGATCACGTTGAATCAACTGTTGTAAGTGATGATGAAGAACCTCTAATAAAAGATGATGGTGGAGAAGTAAAACCAGAAGAAGTTCAAGAAGAAGAAAAACTTGATGAAAAGATACTTACTCCTGAAGAATATGAAAAACTTTGTATGAAGTTTGCTAATAATGAAGAATTAACTCTTGAAGAATTAAGAGCTCTTAGAAGAAGTACTCCTGAAGAGATGACTAAAACTCAAGAAGATAAAGAGTTACTAGAACAAATGAGAGAAGAAGAAAATGAACTTGTTAGAAAAAATGAAGGACCTGTTCTTTCTTATCCTGGTAAATACAAATATGGAAGTGCTGCTTTTACAAATAAATATTTACTAATATACGTTGTTCTAATTACTATATGTATTGGTTTTATAGTTGGAGCACTATTATTTAAAACTTTCGGAATGAAATAAAAATTAGATATTAACTTATCTAATTTTTTATTGTTTCTTTATACAAAATTCCCATAATGTTTTTGGTTTTTCATATCTATCCATATGTTTTTCTTCTAAAGATAATATTTTGAAGTTTTCAAATAGTTCTTTAAATTCTTTTCCTTCGAAGAACTTTTTATATATTTCACCATCATAATAGAAATTCTTTTCTAATACTTTTGCACTTAATGGTATATGATATTTATCATTAGCTGAGTTTACTCTTCCTATTAAATATCCCCCACTCTTTAGTACTCTATATATTTCATTTAATATTTCTTTTGTCTTCTTAGAATCAAAATAATGTAAACATAAGTCTGCAATAATAACATTTATTTCATCATCTTTGAATGGAAGTTTTTCACTTATATCAAATACACTTGTATTTAATTCTTTATGTTCAGTATTTAAAATGTTAATTACTTCAGTTGAAAAATCACATGCAGTTACATCACTAAAACCATTATTAAGTAAATAAAGACTTGTATATGCTCTTCCACATCCTAGTTCTATAATTTTGTCACTTTTGTTAAGTAAATGTATATATTTGTTAAACCAATTGTCATACGTAGACGTGTATTTTAAATGTATTTTATCCCAGTATTTATCTAAGTTATTCATATTATCACCTATTATTATTTTATCAAATGATTATATAGTTATCAAACTTACAATAATAAAACTGTAAACAAAAAAGATATAGAAAATCTATACCTATTTTTTAAATTTTATTTTTCTTAATATTTGATCTACGTATTCTTCACCAAGTGAACTATAAAGTAGATTGTTTTTATAAGATATAACTCCATAAATGATTGCCCCTATTACTGCACAAATTAAACATGTAATTATAGAAGTTATTCTTGTTGTGAATAATGGACTTATAAAATGTTCTAGAATTAGTACTACTATTATCATAGAAACTAATGGTAATATTGCTTTTTTCATTATATTTAGTAATTCTTTATATTCAAAATTCATATCTTTCTTTAATTTTCTTAATGATATAGTTAATGATAAACTTGTTCCGATCATTGTTGAAATAATAGCTCCATAGTATGGATAGATTCCAATTTTATCGCATAGTATCATAAGAGGTATATCAAGAAGTGCATTTGTTATTAAACCTGTAAATGTACTTATATATATTGTTTTAAATTTATCTAAACTTTGTAGTGTAGTGTTTACTACCATATTAATGTTTCCAAGTATTATTGAGTATGGAAGAAGTCTTAATATTATTCCACCATATTCACTAGCTCCATAGAATATATAATATACTTCATTTGCTAGTAAAGATATACCAATACTCATCGGAAGACCTATTACTATTACCATTGCAATTGATTTTATAAATTGGTTATTTATTGCTTTATAATCCTTTTTAACGTAATTTGATGACATATGTGGAATTATATTTATAGTAAGACCAAATGTTATTGCGTTTACTATTAAGCATATTTTAGTTGCCCATGTAGCCATTACACTTCCGATTGTTTCTGCTACTTTACCACTATATCCTAAGTATCCAAGTCCTCTAATTATAAGTGATAAATCAGTCATATTATATAGATCAGTAGTAACTGACACTATCATTAGTGGAATACTAAATGAAACTATTTTCTTTAATATTGCTTTATCTGATACTTTATCTTTCTGATTTTTAGATGGCATATTGAATTCTTTTTTATTTTTTCGAATTTTGACTTCTAAATAGATATATGCAGCTAATCCAGCTATGAAAGCACCAAATACTGCGATAGAAACTCCAATACTAGTTTTAGCATGGAATACATTTATTGCTAAGTAAGAGCCTACTAATATAAATGCAACTCTTACTACTTGTTCTATTACTTCTCCTGTAGTACTTACTGTTATAAACTTTTGTCCTTGTAAATATCCACGTTTTACTGCTAAATATGGAACTATTAGCAAGCAAAAAGAAATACTTCTAATAACTAATACTACATCTTCTATACTGTTACCAGTAGAATCTATATTTCCTATGAATATGTATGCAGCTTGTTTTGCAAAGATAAACATAAGTAAGAATAATAGAGTTGATAATACAACCATTATTTTATTCCCTATCTTAAATGTTCTTTCTTTTGCTTCATACATTTCAAGTGTATTATATTCACTTATAATTTTACTTATAGCATGAGGAATACCTATTGTGCAAATATTTATTATTAAACTATATACAGTATATGCATAACTATATAAAGCACCACCAAGTTCCCCTACTATAGCATAAAAAGGAATTACATATATAGCACCAAGAAACTTTATTATTAAAAATGAAAGTGATGCAAAAATAGTTCCTTCTATAAATGAATTTTTTTTCATACCTTCTCCTTATACAGTATCATTGCTGAAAAACAATATATTTGTTCATCTCCAAATATTGAAACAGCAGTTCTAAACTGTATATCTATTATATCATAAGTTCCTGATATTAAAAATGCATTTACACTCCTTTCTAAGTCTTTTTCATGATTTTCATCTATTATTTTTACTTTTAACATTTTATTCACCAAGTATAATTTATCATATATAAAATAAAAATAATGTCGATTTAGACATTATTTATTATTCTTTTTAGTATCTTTTACTTTTTTTCTAATTTCTTCTAATTTAATTGTATTTGTTTTTTCTATATTGCTTTCTGTATTATATTTATTTAGATAAAGTCCTAAAACAAATACATATGCAAGTCCATAGAACCATAATAGTAATATAACTATGTTAGCAAGATTTCCATATATTATGTCATATTTAGCTATATTATTTATGTAATATGAGAATACATTTGTTAATAATAACCATGCTATTGTTGTAAATATTGCTCCTTTTGTCATATATTTACTTGGTATATTTTCATCTGGTGCGATTGTGTAAACTAATTTAATGAAGAAATATACAAATATTAATGATACTGGTACTTGTAATATAACATACATTGTATTTACTAATCTTTCATGTTTTGTTAAAAAATCTGTAAATGTTCCGATAAGTGCTAAAATTGATTTACCGAATAATGGAACTATTACTATGAATGCAAATAGTAAAACTATACATAGTGTTAATATTAAAGCTTTTATCATTCTTTTTAGATATGGAGCATTTTCTACTTCAAATATTGTATTACTTGCAAGTATTATTGCATGACACCCATTTGCTGAGATTATAAGTCCAAATGTTAGTGTAATTACTGAACTCAATGTTATTTGATCAGTAAATATTGGTTGAACTAATTCTACAACACCTGGTGGGAATGTTTCTGTTAAGAAATTTTGTATTATATCTATTGGTAGATTAAATTGTGTAAGGAAAAAGAATATTAATGTTAGCATTGGTATTAAAGCCAAAAAGAATGAGAATGCTAGGTTGCCCGGTAGTACTCCCAATTCTTTTCCAAAAACTAAATTATATATTTCTTTTATCTTTTCTTTCATTACATATTTCCTTTAGATTTTTTTATCATTGCAAGTGAATCATTTATAGCATCATCTATAGTTGTTTGTTCATTAGTAATCATAGCATAACCAATTGATACACTATAATCTTTATTTGGTAATGATGAAATTAATTCACGATTTAATTTATGTATATATGAACCAACTTTCTTTTCATCATAACCTATTAGATAAATAATAAATTCATCTCCATCAGTTCTCATTATTTCAGAGTTATCTCTTTGTGTTTTAATTAACACACTAGCAACAGCTTTTATTTGATTGTCTCCTGCTTCATGACCATATTTATCATTTAATGTTTTTAATGAATTAATATCAATTACTACGATTGCTTGAGGATATACTTTATTAGAACTCCAGAAGTCAATATTATCATTTAAGTAATTTCTGTTTTTTAAATTAGTCATAGCATCAAAGTAATATAGTCTATCTTCTTTTTTAGTCTTTTTAGTATACAATGCTTTTTTAACAATTCCATAAATTACAAATGAGATTATTAATAATGCTAATACTATCCAAATTAAATTGCTCATTATAAAGTTAAATACTCTATTATTTTTTAGTGTTTCTATAACACCTACTACACTTTCATTTTTAACTTCATTTGAACTTAAAGTACTTAAATAGAAATCAAATAATTTATTAAATGCTTTATTTTCATTATTAAGTAAGAATGAGTTATTTAATTTAACTTTATCAATGTATCTAATACTATAATTTTTAAGATCACTATCTTTATAATAGTCATATACTTCTTTTTCTATTATTATTACAGAATTCTCATCTATATTTTTTAACATTGTTTTAACATTAGCATAGTCTTTTATTTCGAATAAGTTTTTACTTGCCATGTTATATTTTAAGTTCATACTTGATAGCATACTTACTTCACTATTTACTAAGTTATAAAGTGAGTTAACTACTAAGTTATTGCTTACATGAGCAATTACTACATATTCAGTTGGACCTAATGTTCTACTACTTGTATAATTATTATTTCCAAGTGAATAGTAATTTAATACTAAATCAACTTTTTTATTATTTAAAGCATCACCTAATGCTTTAGTATCATTATATTTTAGATATTTATATGTTACACCTGTCATATCAGCAAACTTTGATAAGTATGTGTCTGTAAGACCGGTGAAACTTCTTCTAATCATACCTTCGTATGGAAGATTATCAATATATCCTACGATTAAATCGTCATTTGTGATTGATTCTCTTTCTATTTCAGTATAATTTTTAGTTGTATAATATAAATTTAAGAAATATTCATTTATTTTTTTATTAGCTGTATTTTCCCATCTATAATAGAATTTTCCAAAGATATTTGAAAGCATTTCATTATTTTCAGGTAAATCTAAACAATAGTAAGAATATAATCCATCCATATGAAATACTATTTCATAATCATTTTTTACTATTTGATCTAAGTATTTATACATTGGAATGATCATATAATCGACTGTATTACTTGTGTAATCAGCTTCTAATCCTTCAAATGTTGTATATGTTTTAATGTTGATATTTTGATATTCTGTTAGGTTTCTTTCTATTATTTCTTTATCAGTACTTATTACACCTAATACTTTATTTGATAAATCTGATAATTTGTTAATACTGTCTTTTTTTCCGATTACTACATAGTGATCTTTATAGATTACTATATCTTCTGAATCTGGTGATGTCTTATTGTTTAACTTAACATCTGTATTATCAGTTGTAGTTATATTTATTGAAAGACCTGTGTTTTCTTTTAATGCTTTTAGGTATTCATAATAAACGCCATCTCCATTATCAGAGAATACTGGTAAATCTTTTTCTACATATATATCTAAAGATTTATCTTTGTTATCATTTATCCATTTCTTTTCTGAATATGAATAATTATTTACTGTACTTGTAATATAGTATAATGTTGCGAAAAATCCAACAACTATAAATACAATTAATGTAAATATAATTATTATATTCTTTCTTTTTTTACTACTATTTTTCATATAATCACCAAACTACCTTTAAGCTACTTGCACTTTTAGAACCAAATACTGGGAAGTTTGTATTTTCTTCAGTACCTGAATAAGTTAAAATATATTGAACATCATAATATGTTAAATTCTTTTCACCTACTTTATCTAGTGATTTAATAGCTAAATCTTCTGCAGTAGTTACTTTAATTGATTTTGTGAAATTTATTGTTATATATACAATTTTTCCTTCATTAGTAACAGTTACTTTATCAATTTCTGTATTGTCTTTGTATAAGTCTTGTATGTCTTTTTCTAATGTTTTGCTTAATGGATAGTTCTCTATTCCATCTAATCTTTCACCATATTTTGATGAACTTGTTCCTGCATAAAAATATCTATAGAATAGAATTCCTATTGCTAAAAAACAAACTCCTAAAATTCCTAGTAAAACCCATAACACCCTATTATCTTGATTACGTCTTACTTTTCCCATATTTTTTAAACACCTTCCTTGGCTTTATACATTATACTATATTTTATTCTATTTTTCCACTATTCCCATTATTTCGAACAATTTTGCTTGATTCCATATAGGAATATTTAACTCTATTGCTTTATCTCTTTTGCTTCCAGGAGCTTCTCCTACTAGTACTACATCAGTCTTTTTACTTACTGAATCACTTGTAAGTCCTCCACGTTCTTCAATGAATTCTTTTATTTCATCACGACTAATATTATCAAATGAACCAGTTATTACAAATCTCTTATCTTTGAAGTTTTCATCTTCAATCATCTTTTTACCATTATATGTCATATTAACACCAAGATTTCTTAGTTCATTAATTTCTTCAATATTCTTTTCATCTTTAAAGTAGTTAACAATGTTTATTGATAATGTTGGTCCAATATCTCTAATAGTCGCTAGTTCTTCTTCTGTTGCATCAATAAGTGAATCTATTGAAGTATAATATTTACATAGAAGTTTTGCTGTTTTTGCTCCAATACCATTTATACCTAATGCGAACAATAATCTATCAAGTGAATTTTGTTTTGAATCTTCTATACTTTTTAGAATTGCATCTACGCTTTTACTTCCATATCCTTCTAATAATGTTATTTCTTCTTTATGACTACTTAGTTTATAAATATCACTAAACTTTTTAATGTATCCATAATTGAAAAAATCTTCCATAATTCTATCTCCAAGTCCTAGAATATTCATAGCACCTCTTGATACAAAATGAATTAATCCTTCTATTTTACGAGCTGGACAATGAATGTTTTCACAGAAATAATCTACCATTCCATCTTTTTGTACTAAAGTACTTCCACACATTGGACAATATTTAATCATCTCAAATGGTTTTTCTGTTCCATTTCTTCTTTTTAGTTCTACTCTATCTACTGCTGGAATTACATCTCCTGCTTTATAAATATAAACATAATCTCCTACACGTATATCTTTTTCTATACAATAGTCTGCATTATGAAGTGTTGCTCTACTAATAGTACTTCCCATTACTCTTACAGGCTCAAGTACTGCATTTGGTGTAATTTGTCCAGTTCTACCTACTGTAAATATAATATCAGTAAGTTTAGTAAGTACATGTTCTGGCGGGAACTTATATGCTGTTGCCCATTTTGGTACTTTTGCAGTAAATCCTAATTCTTTTTGCTGTGCTATATCATTTACTTTAATAACAATACCATCTATTTCATATGGAAGAGTATCTCTTTTTTCTGTCCACTCTCGAATGAAAGATAGAACTTCATCAATATTTTTACATAATCTAATATTTGGATTAACTACAAATCCTAATTTTTTCATATACATTAAAGTTTCATAATGAGTTTTAAATGGTGTTTCTGGATAATGATATAAGAATACATCCAATCCTCTACTAGCAGCTACACTTGAATCTAATTGTCTAATTGAACCTGCTGCTGCGTTTCTTGGATTTTGAAATACATTTTCGCCTTTTTCTTTTTGACGTTCATTAAGTTTATTAAAACTCTTTTTACTCATGTAGATTTCTCCACGTATATCTAAATCTACTTTTTCTTTTAATACATGTGGAATTGATTTAATAGTTTTAACATTGTGAGTTATGTCTTCTCCAACTACACCATTACCACGGGTTGCTGCTCTTACAAATACTCCATCTTTATATTCAAGATTGAATGCTAAACCATCTATTTTAAGTTCACATACATATTCATGATTAGGAAATACTTTAGATATTTTTTCATCAAAATCACGAATTTCTTCTTCGTTAAATACATTACCTAAACTCATCATTGGTACTCTATGAGTAACTTTTTCAAATTCAGAAATTACTTCTCCACCAATTTTTCTTGTAGGTGAATCAAGTCTTACCCATTCTGGATGACTAGACTCTATTCTTATTAATTCTTGCATTAATCTATCATATTCAGCATCTTCTACACTTGGTTTATCTAATGTATAATACTCATATGCATATTTATTTAAAAGATCGATTATTTCATTCATTCTGTCCATATAAATCACCTATTATTATTATATAACAATTAATAAATTATATAAAGAAAAATGTTTATAGGCAATTAAAAAGACTATTTCTAGTCATTCTTTTTAGGCTTTAATGTTAACTTAGCTTCTTCATTTTCGCTTAAAGTTATCATAGGTGTTATTTGCATATCTTTAGTTTGTTCTGTTATAAATGTTTCATAGCAAGAGCAAACTCCTAATCTGGTTTTATGTTCTAGTAGTGCTCTTTTATGTTTTGCTTTCCAATCTTCATCTAATAAAGACAAATTCATTAATTCAGTTTTCCATATATTACTATTAGCTATTTCTGCTTCTTTTTTAGCTTCTTCGAATGTGTCAAATAGTTTATCTACCGTTTGTGCATAAGATGCATTTCCACTGGCATTTCTTCTTGGTGTAATAGGCGTTTCGTGATATTTAACACCACTACCTAAATCAAATTTAAATTTTTCGTATTTTCTAAATGGAAATACTACTTCATGTGTAATTCTTGGTTCCATACCAGTGTAGTAACTTATATTAGTATCAGTTACATAACATTTAGACACAATGTATCCTTCAATTATATCATCATAACCATTTTTATAACCACTACTTATTGTTAATTCTTCTACCGCATATTTAATTGGATAACCTTTTTCCATAATTTTCCTCCCTGTAAATATATAGTTATTATAACATATATTTAAATATTATGTTTTTATATTGTTTTTATCCATTCTTTTATTTCACTAAGTGGTGTTACTAGTTCATCATTATAACTTTTAAAAACTATATTTTTTTCATTTTCTACTTTTGAATTTGGACACATCTTTTTAATAAAAATCGTTAAATGTATAAATATGTGTATAGCAAATTAAAAAGCAAAACTTTAACGTCTTGCCTTTTTAGTTTGTAGAAAGTTCTACATACTCTTTTATCCATTCTTCTAATTTAGTCGCATCTTGATATTTATCAAAATCATCATCAGAGTTAGGATCTAAGTATGCTACTATCTTACCTTCTTTTACAATAATTATAGATGGTGCATATTTTACTTTCTTATAAAATCCTGTATTTTTGAATTCATCAAAACTAATTGATAGAAAATCTATTTTATATTTATTCATAAATTCTTTAAATACATCTTCACATGGAATACTAAACGCACAATAATTATTATATGTATATAAAATATAATTTTCATTATCTAATTTAGATAAGTCATCACTTTTAACTTTTATAAATTCACCAGTATTATAATATTTTTTATCTAAAGAGAACTTCTCTATAGTTTTATTACATCCGGTAGTAAAAATTATTAATATACAAATTACTAAATAGTGTATTTTCTTCATTATTTTATTTCTGTTAAATTATCAAAATCTATATCATGATAATTTACTTTCCAAAAATCATATGTTGTTTTGTTGTTTTCTTCTTTTTTAATTTGTACATTATTTTCACCATTATAATACCAATATCCACCTATATTATATATTTTGTTTTCATCCCATCCAAGTGATACTAATAGATTTTTTGTCATTCCAGCGTATCCTCCGCCACCACACATTAAGAATATATTCTTATCTTTTGGGAATAGATATTCTAATATTTCCATAGATTCTTTATAGTTAGCTTTATAAGTTCCATCTTCTTGTTCTGTGAATAATGTTTTACCAGTATAACTTTTTCCGACTGCTTCGGGTAGTCCTTTTACTTCTGTTAAAAATGGATATGGTACAACTTCAAATCCTTTTACTGTTCCTGAAAGATGTGAGTCACCACCTATTGCTTCATAGTTTCCTGGATCTACTAGCATTCTCATATCTCTATATACTGAATCACTACGATTTAAATATTTATCTATTGTTTCTTCGTTGATGTTTTTATCGATTCCGAATTGTCCTCTTTCTCCACCTGTTACTTCTGGTGTTGGTAGCTTAGTTAATTTTTCACCTGAAAAAGTTTTGTTTAGCACTATTCCAAGTAATAAACCAACTAGTAAACTTGCAACTATTAATATTGTTATTTTTAAATTGTTTTTCATGTTTGTCCTCCTCATGCATTAAATTTAACATATCAATATTATAATTCATATAACTTTAAAGTTGAGTTAACTAAACAATAGGTTTAGTTTTCATTCTGATTAGAAATACATGTCCCGTTATGATCTTTAAAATAGTCTTCTATACGTGCGATTGCTTTATTAGCATCATCAACTCTTTCAACATCTGTGTGATTACTTATGAATGCATCTCCTCCAGCATTTATTATTTGATAATTTGTGTTATACTCAATTTCATAAACATAATCCTTATTATCAAGAGTACATTTTATTTCATATTTTCCAACTATTGTATTATCTCTCATTCTATCATTATCTATACTAAAGATTATTATAAGAAACACCATTAATAATACAAATGCTAATATAAGTATTCCAAATACTTTTAATATATTTATAATTATTCCCGCTAACTTTTCAGTATTGCTTACCTTTTCAACTATAATACTATTTAAATCATTACTGACTAGTTCATCCAAACTTACTTTAAAAATATTTGATAATGTTTTAGCTTGAGTAATATCTGGTGAAGTTTCTTCAAGTTCCCACTTAGATATTGTTTGTCTCGTAACACCTACTTTCTCAGCTAATTCTTCTTGTGACATATTATTTTTCTTTCTTAATGTCATTATTTTATTTCCTAAATTCATATTATTTCTCCTTTTCAATATAAGAATACTTTTTTATATCAAAAATATCTATCAATTGTAGTTTGAACTTTCGCAATTATTGTTAACATTTAATAATAATTTCTTCTATTATACCATTAAACTTTATAGTTGCTTCTTTATAAATTATTATGTATAATTCTATTAGAATATGGAGTTGTAGTTATGGATGATAAAACTTTAAAAGCATATAAACTTTCTAGATATATTGTGCCTATTATTTCATTTATTGTTTTATGCATAATGTTTATAAATGAGGATTCTAGTTGGATAACTGCTGCATTGATTTTATCAGCTATCGTATTTGGTCTTAGTTTCCCAAGTACATGGATGAGTAAAAAGATATATAAATTTGGTAGTGAACTTGAAAGTACTTTTGCAAAAGTTTCTTACTATCTTTTATTCTTACCAATTCTTGAATTTATATTATTTTATTTATCATATCTACTTATTTTATTTTTAGGTGATAAATTTATGATAACTAAAAATAATGATTTAGCTACTGCATTAAGTCAAGCGTTTACTGTATTATTCTTTGTGTTTGTAGCAACTGTTTGTATAATTCTACCTCACATTCAAGCTATGGTTGTTATTGTTATAAAACAGTTTTTAAAAGAAAAAAATAATTAAGAAGATTAGAGGTTTAATATGAATAATAAAATTAAATATGTAATATGTACAATACTATTATTATTAACTTTAATAATTATTAAAGTTCTTTTACAAGATACTAAAATTATTGGAGATTTGTTACCTGAATTATTTGTTTTGGTTGTTGTGAGTATAATAATGATTCTCATTCCTTTTATTTTCAAATTAGTAAATAAAAAGAAAATAAAATATAAAAAAGGACGAATTATATGTTTACTTAATAGTTCTATATTGTTTATAACATTCTCAATACCTAATTTATTGACAGTACTAAAGGGTAATAATAATTTAGAATATACAAGTATGGATCCAGTAGCATTTTCTAAATCTTTAATAACAGCATATTTCTTTATTGCTGTAATATATTACTTTATAAATATGTTACTATTTGTTGATAATAAAGAGTAATTAGCACACAACACTAATTACTCTTTATTTCAGGCTGATAATTTTGTGAAAATATAAAAAAGTCAATAACAATAAACTGAACTCCGTTTCTTGGACAAAATAGAAGCAAAACAAAAAAAACTAACTATTTCTAGTTAGCATCTATTACTCTCAGAAGTTAATTTCCGAGTTTTCTATCAATTTGGAGCAGGTGATGGGAATCGGACCCACGTTAGCAGCTTGGAAGGCTGAAGTTCTACCATTAAACTACACCTGCATATTTTAGAAAGTATTCGCTTTCTTGAATTGCATAATTCATTATACTAGAAGAACTTCTGCCTGTCAACTATAAAATTAAATTTTATTAAAAAAAATAGAGGTTTTACTCCTCTATTTTAAATATTCTATTGTCTTTATCTACAATTCCACTATATACTTCTAGTTTTAAATCATCTTTTAAGTATTTAACTAGTTCTTCTTGTAGCTCAATAATTTTATCTTTATTAGATGTGAAGCCATCAATTGGAATAAAGAAATCTTTTGACTCTTCAGTTACTTTACTTCTTTCTCCTTGCCTCCATGTCCATCTTCTAGTTTTAACTTCATTTCCTGATGCGTAGATGATTTCCCCTACTTCTGGATGCTCAACTTCTGTACTTCCGAAAGGAATAAAATTATCATTACCATCGCTTTCTCTTATTTGAATATCTCCATCTATAAAATTATCAATGTCATGAACACCGATTGGTAACTCATACTTTAAAGATAATGCATTTCCTAAATCAACCATTGGGTTAATATGTGGAATATCATTACCTTTAGATATTCTTGTCATTAATGCTTCTATAGAACACATATATTTATTTGGATTTATATTTAGGCTTCTAAATGCCTCTCTATATGGTAAAATCCATGCTTCTTCCTTAATCTTTATGTTTAAGAATTTTTCTTTTGAGGATTTTAAACTTTCATCAAACATTTTGTTGATGTAGTCGTATGAAACCTTGTTATCAAAGTTTTTAACTACAACAACTCCAAAAGCCGCATCCTCTACCTTATCAAAAAAATCTTTTGATACTTCAAATTTCATATCATCACTCCTTTATTTCACAACATTATAACAAATTTTAATTTACTTTTAAATGATAAAATGCTATCATACAACAAATGAGGTGAATTATGAAATACTATTTAATACCAGTTGTAGAAGATGCAATATTTTATAATGGTGAATCTCTAAAAGACATATTTGATAGAGTATTCCCTGTTCTTTCAAAAAGAGAAGATGAAAGAATTGATATTTTATATTCTACTAGAATTTTTGAACCTATTCCTGAAAAAGAACTTAAAGCACATAATAAAGAAACTAAAAGAATGTATTCTATAGAAAAAGTTCCTACATATTTAATTGCTGCTGGAACAAGTGATCTTGTTGCTCATGAAGTAGTTACAGGTAAAAAACTTTGCGCAAAATACTCTTCAGCTTTAGGAGTAAGAAAAATAAGTAAAGAAAACGCCGAAAGTTATTTTAATAATAATGATTATCTTAATAAAGTATCAAATTACTTTAGTCACGTATGTGAAGAAGAAATATCATCTTCTAAGTTAGATAATGAACCTTTTGCTGAAACATATGAAGGATCATTCTATTTAGATGGTGAACTTGATGGTAAACCATTTAAAGGAACTTTTAGTGGATCACTTAAACTTAAAAAAAGAAATCACATTTAATTATGTGATTTTAATTTTGAAATAAATTCTTTATATTCTTTAAACTCATTAGTATTATTTATTTGTAAAACGAATAATATTCTTCCGTAAAGTTCATTTAAATACTTATTTCTATCTTTTATACTATTATGTTCCAGGTGTGAAGCTAGTCCATATTTTTTTATATAAAATATTTCTTTTCTAATACTTTTTCTATAGTTTATTGGTGTTTGTACTTTATTGTTTACAACTAACCCTGTTACTTTTTGGCATTTATGATTTCTAATTACATGTATCTTTTCATTGTTAAGTTCTAAATTATATTTTCTTAATTCTTTCTTAACAATAGTTATGATTTTTGATGGATTAAAGTCTCCACTAAATGTCATATCGTCAGAATATCTAGTATATGATATATTTTCTTCTTTACAGATTTCTCCGATGTACTCATCGAATTCTTTTAGTACAAGATTTGAAATATATGATGAAGTTGGAGCTCCTTGTGGGAGATGCTCTTTATAAGTACATAAATGAGTTAAAAGAATACCTATTTCTTTAGGAAAATATTCTATTTCAAAGCAACTATTATATACATCAATAAAACTAATATTTTCAAAGAAGTCTTTTATATCTAATTTAAGTATTAACTTTTTATTAACATGTTCTTTTGCATTATCAATTAGTCCTATACCTTTATGATATGCTTTGGCATAAACAGATATTTTTTTATTATTTAATATGTTATTTAGAATATTTTTTTGTATTTCTTTTAAGGTATAATTTGGTTCGTATATAGTTCTATATTTACCATTTCTTTTCTTTATTTTAAATATTTTATAGTTCTTTTCTACGTTGTTACTTATAGAATATAATTTAATTATTTTATCTTTATCACTTATATTATCTTTTAATAACCCAAGAGATAATAAAAATTCTTTGGATTTTTCTTTATCAATATATTTCCACATATTTATTACCTCCTGGAAGAGCAATACTTAATGATATTGTAATATGAAGATGGACTTAAAGCGGAATGTAATGAAGCGGCTACACCTCGTGTAGGAAAGTCCCTCGTAATATTACCATTTAATATTTCATCTAATTTTGATTCTTTAACGACTCGCTAAAGTAGGATTAACTCCAAACACTATTGCTCAAAGTTATTATAGCATACTTTATTATTTAAATACTATAATAAAACAGAAAGTATTTCTACTTTATAAACGGAAATAATAAGTGTCCGCACTAGTGTTAGTTTATAAGTTAAGTGCTTCTTTTTTAATAATATTTCTATCTTTTTTTATAATTTAAAAGACACATAATTTATTACCTCCAATGATTATTTGCACTTACATTGTAATATAGGTAACAACTATGTGTCTTTTTTATGTCCATTTCGAACACTAATTTTTCTAATTATATAAATTTTTTATTTAGTTCTTAATGATAAATATTGTACTTTACTACAAATACTCGCTACGCAATCATAACAATTAAGTTCTTCTAATTGTTCTTTTCTTTTTGCTTCACTTTCTTCTAATAATTCTTTATATCTTTTAGCAGCAGTTTTATCGCTGTTTGCAATAGCAACTTTAGCATTGTCTTTCATCATACGTATTGTTGCTTCTGAAACAGTTATATCTTTTCGTATATTTGTAGATTTACGTTCTAAACATTTATTTATGTCTGAAAGTGATGCTGAGGTTGATGTACTAAGTCTTTTCATAATACATTCATGTATAAAGTTTATGGATTGATTTAATCTATATAGTTCTGCGCTTATTTCATTTGAAAGAGATTCATCATGTCTTTCTTCAGTTTTTTTAAGAATTTCTTCTAATCTTAATCTATTGATACATAACTGTACATATTTATCTATTATTGATAATATCATAATATCCCCCGTGTGGAAATATTATATACTTTTATGAAAATTTGTCAAGTTTAATTAAGAGTACTAAAAAGTTTAGAATCTTTTATGCTTGGATATACTTTAATTATTTCGCCTTTTAAATATAATGCTTTTTTCTTTAGATTTGGATATTTACTAAATATATCTTCTGATCCACAAAGTGACTCAAATATTCTTGCTCTATCTTCATGAGCATATGTGTGTGAATATGCATCAATAAAGTAAATATCTTTATTACTTGCGATTGTGTATTTATCATTTTCTTCTTTTACATACGAATCATCATATTTATAATTTTTAGGATTATAAGAATTCCATTTTTTGAATGGTTCTGTTTTTATCTTATTATTATAATATAAATCATACATATTATTTTCTATACTATGCATTAGTTCATGACATACTGTTTTTTCATACTCATCACTATTTGCATCTAATGCGATTATATAGTTATCATCCATTGTTAGTGAGTAACCAACTGGATAAGACACTTGAGTTTTTGTATCGCTAGGCCCTAATGTGCCTGTTATATATATTTCAAGGCCATTATTTTTATTCATTTTAAATTTATTAAAGAATTCTTTATTAAATTTTTTTAATATGTCATATGTTTTAGATAATCTATCATATGTTAATTCATCATCATAAGTTGGAAGTGCATAAAAATCAGTAAAGTATCTTACCCCCTTATCATAGATATACATATTTACACCAAATTCATCTTTTATTTTAGTAGCCAATTCATAACTATCGATTTTATCTTTAGAATTACTATAGCTAACCATGTTTTCACTTGTTACATCTTTTTTATAATCCCAAATATAAAGATCATAATTATCTCCATTTGTCTCTACTATATACATATAGTCACTCATTAACATTAGTGGAACATAATATTCTTCTTCAAATTTAATCTTAAGTTTATTAATTATTTTCTTGTTAATTAAGTCATACACTTTAAACTCACTAATATTATTATTAAATGTTCCGAGTGTATTACCATCGTTTGTTATAGCTATAAATGCTGTTTCATCTTTTGAATTTAAATAATATTTTTCTTCAGTATTCTTTTTTATTATTATTTTATTGTCTTTATAGTTATATGTTAAATATCCATTAGAGAATGGTTCAACATTTGAATTATCTAAATATTCTATATTTTTAGTATCAACATTATATAAACAACTAACATTTAAATTAGAATTATTAAAATAAATATATGTATTGTCTTTATATATAATGTTGTATGCAGTATCGCATGATTTTAATACTGTATCATAAAGCTTACCATCTAAATAAATATTATTGTCTTTTGTTGATAGTACTTGATCATTATATTCTCCGGATGAGTTATATTCCTCTACTGGTTTTGTTAGTTCATTCACTAATTTAAATTCTTTATCAAATTTATGAATATTTAAGTTTCCTCTTGAGATTACTTTTATGTATTTATCATCTAATGTTATTATTGGATCTTGTATAATTGTGGTTTTAAAAGATACTTCTTTTTCACTTTTAGAAGTCTCTATGTTTATCTTTTTTAAAATATATTCATTTTCTTCTGAATCTTTATCATTTATTACTGAAATTAAAGTATATAAGTATTTACCTTCATCTTTAAGTGCTAAGATTTGCTCATAATCTTTAGTTAGTTTAAATTTATATAGGTTGTTTCCTATTAATGCATCATTTGATATTTTAATATCTTTGTTATAAAAGCAATAAATAAGTATAGATATTGATATTAATATTACTATAGATAAAATTAATTTTAATGCTTTTTTCATGATTCTCCTTAAAATTTAATAACTCTTGGTTCATCCTTAAATGAGTAGAATGTAGCTGTTACATCTTCTAGACGTAATTCTTCAACTATATCATCATTTTCGTTGTATATGCTTCTTAATTCTTGATATCTATCAAGCATATATTTTTTTACTTCGTATCTTTCATCTCTTATAGCTCTTGCACTTATTCTAATCCATCTATCTTTATTATCATATGCACATATTTCAATGTTATGATTTTTAGATATTTGTTTTGATACATCTTTTGCTTTTGATGTTTGAATATATAATTTATTTTCATATATTCCGATTGTACCAAATGGTCTTACTTTTGGTTTACCACCATCAATAGTAGCAATAAAATAATGTTTACAGTTATACACAAAATCACAAACTTCATTTAGTTCCTTTTCTGTGTCTTTAGTATCTTTTTCCTCTTCTACTTCTTCAAATCTATATTTTTGTTTTATATCTGGGTATTTCTCATGATCAACTTCACTATTAAACATATCATATGGTCTTGCCCATATTAGATTATCTCCATATAGTGCTTTATAAATAACAAATTTTTTAGGTTCTTCATCATGATTTGTTTCTGAATCTAATGCTATTCCTATTACCTCATACATTTTATTTTTGAAATGTTTATATCTTTTTCCTACTTCTATTTCTCTCATATTATTCTCCTAAATAACTTCAAATATTTTTTGAATTATAAATACAATTAATAAGAACGATACTATTCCTGCTGGAATTGAAATCATTATATTTTTCTTATCACTTAATTTAGTCTTCTTTAATAAAAGATTTATTCCATTTATTACTAATATCATCAAACCATATAAAATATTAATTATAGCTAAAACTAAATATTCAATTTTATATAGGAAACAATTAAAGCCAATACTATAACATGGTTTTAAACTTTCACTTAAATTTAATAATAGAACTCCGAGTAATCCTGATAAAAATCCCCACATAACTGTAATTAAGATATCTTTAAATATAACTTTTTTATCATACCTTTTATCGTACTTTTTAATGTAATAAATTATAAACGCTACTAAAAGTATTAAAAAATAAATATAGTATCCAACTGTATCAGTTAAGAAAGTGTTATCTATAAAAAAGATAACATTCATTAATATATTTATAATTAATGCATAAATAGTTAATTTCTTATAATTCATAATTCACCTACTTTATATTTTTTGTAAAAGATTCTGCGATATCTTCTACTACTTCATCAAAAGATTTATCTTTAATATTTTTACCATCTTTTGTAGTATCCTTTATAATATCTTTTACAACACTTGTGTCTTCTTTTGTTTCTGTTTGATAAGAAAGACCAGTTCCTGGTAAACTTATTGTTTTTCTAGTTTTACCTTTCGCAGTTTTTCCAATTCTAAAACCTTTAAATCCAAAACTATAACCTATTCCGGATTTACTTAAGTTTAATTTAAAACCCTTTCCTAAATTAAAACTTTTTCTAAATCTTAATCCCATATCTTCACCCACTATATACTAAAATTATATCATAGTTTTCAAAATTAAAACCTCTTTTTATAGAGGTTAACATTTTATTTTTGCTTTTTTAATAAATCTCTTATTTCTTCTAAAAGAATTACTTCATCTGATTTTTTTGGTTCTTCTTTTTGTTCTTCTTTTTTCTCTTCTTCTTTTGCTTTATGTAAGAATTTATTTATTACTTTTACTAATATAAATATACAGAATGCTATAATTAGGAAATTAATAATATTTTGAATGAATGAACCATAGTTAATAGATGCATCTTTTACTTTTAATGATAAGCCAGTAAAGTCATATCCACCAATAATAACACCTATTAATGGCATTATTATATCGTTTACTAATGATGATACAATTGTACTAAAAGCACCACCAATTACAACACCAACAGCTAAGTCAATTACATTTCCTCTTTTAATAAAAGTTTTAAATTCTTCAAAAAGTCCTTTTGATTTCTTTTCTAAAGCTTTAATGTTTTCTTTAGGATTTTTAATTTTTTCTTTCATACTACCACTTCCGAAATTATTATAACAAAATATTCATAAATCTAGAAGTTTTTTAAAAAAATAATAATGATGTTCCAATAACTATAATAATAATTCCTATGATTTGTTTTTTATTAACTTTTTCTTTTAAGAAAATTATTGATATTAATATTGATACAACTAGACTTAACTTCTCTATTGGAAATACTACGCTTGCTTCTCCAAGTGCTAAAGCTTTAAAATAGAAAAGCCATGATAACGATGTTGATAGGCCAGATAATATAATAAATAACCAACTTCTTTTTTCAATGTCTTTTATAGATTTATATTTCTTTTTAAATAAAGTTATAATTGTTAATATTATCAGAACTACTATTGTTCTTAAAAATGTTATGAGTGTAGTATTAGCGCTTTCTATACCTATTTTACTTAATAATGTTGTTGTACTTGTGAACACAGCTGTTAAGATTGCATAAATTATCCATTTATTATCTTTTGAGTCTTTAGATTCTTTTTTTATAGTTAAGAATGTACCTGATAGTATTAATACAATTGATATTATTTTTATAGTTGTTATTTTTTCATTTAAAAATAGTGATGATAATATTAGTGTTAGTACTATGCTTGTTTTATCAATTGGTGTTACTTTACTAACAGTTCCAAGGTCTAATGCTTTAAAATAGCAAATCCATAATAAAGTATTTGAGATACCAGATAATATTAAAAATAATATAGTTTTTGTGTCTAGTAAAAATATATCATTTAAGTTTTCTTTCCATATTACAATTAAAAATAAAAATAGTGAGATTACTATTGTTCTTAAGAATGTTGCTAAAAGAGAATCTATGTTCTTAATACCTGTTTTAGCAAACACTGAAGTTAGTCCTGAAAATACTGAAGCTAGTAAAGCATAAATTATATACATATATTGTCTCCTAGTAGTATTATGGCTTGTTATTGATTTTTCATTCTTTTTATGGTATAATCTATGTGTTTTTTAAGGGGGATTTATGTTTGGAGAAGATATAATTTTAGGATATAAAGAAGCTAGTGTTGATAATAAAGGTAGAATTATACTACCAAAATTTTCTGGTGCTGAAACTGGTGAAAAGATTGCTATAGTTGATAATGGACCTAGATCATTAAAACTATATGCTTTATTAAGTATGAAAAAAACAATTGATGCATTAAATAGAAATTGTAGTCCTGATGAGTTTGAAAGATTACAAGCTTTAAATGATAGATTACAATTATTATATTATTCATATCTTGCTACTAGTAACGTTGATTCACAAAGAAGAATTAATATACCAGATCAAATAATTAGAAGTCACGGTTTTACTGATAATGTAATTATGCAAGGTTGTGGTACAAACTTAACAATTTATAGTGATAAAGAAACATATGAAGATTATGTTAGAAAATTAAGAGCAACTAATTAGCTCTTTTTTGTTATAATTTAATTGGTGATGATATGAAAAATATAAATTTATTTAAACATAATAGTATTAAAATAACTGGGGACTTTAATATATACATTGATCCATTTGAAATAGATAATGAAACTAAAGATGCCGATATTATATTTATTACACATAGTCATTATGATCATTTTTCTATTAAAGATATTTTAAAAATTAAAAATGAAAATACTATAATTGTTAGTACTAAAGATACTTATCAGGAGTTAATTAAATATTTTGATAGTAATAAAGTTATAATTGTTATTCCTAATAATAGTTATGAAGTTCTTGGTATAAAGTTTGATACAGTTAGAGCATACAATGTAAATAAAAGTTTTCATCCTATAGATAATGATTGGGTTGGCTACATTATAAATATTGATAATACCAAATATTATATTATGGGAGACACTGATATTAATGATGATGTGTTAAAAGTTAAATGTGATGTGTTATTTATACCTATCGGTGGAACATACACTATGAATTATAAAGAAGCTGCAAGTTACACAAATACTATCAACCCTAAGATAGTTATTCCTACTCACTATGGCTTAATTGTTGGAGATTCTAAGTTAGGTCAAGAATTCAAATCACTTATAAATAATAATATATCTTGTGAAATCTATATCAAATAAAAAGAATGATTAATCATTCTTAAAATCTTTTAGCAAATTCAACTTCTAGTATATCTAGAAGTTTTTTATCACTTACTGTTTTAACAACAGTGTTCAAGTCTTCCATAAATTCTTCTACTATTTGGATTTCTCCGCCTGTTATTTCTACTAGATACATATATTTTTTTCCTTTATATTCTAGTTCATCAACTACTGCGAATTCTTTATCATTTAATATTAAAGTTTTTACTTCTTCTTCCATTATTTGCTCCTTACTTGATCCATTTCTTGATTATGTTCATGTTCTTCAACTGTTTCTGTAAATCTAGGATCACTTCTTACGATATCATTTACTGACTCTTCTATTTCTCTATTTTTATTGCAAGTTACACAATCAGGATTAGAACATTTTTTTGCGATTGGGTTTCCATCTAAAATGAATTCTAATTGTTTATCAGGATATGCCATATAACAACAACCTTGATCATCTATAAGACTGCATATATTTTCTTTGTCTTTTTCATAATCTGGATGATCACTTTTATATTCACTATATACTGTTCCGACTGCTTTATTGTAAGCTTTTTCTTCTTTGAAGTCAGCTATTTCATCAGCAAATATATATCCTAAAGCACCTGTTCCGAGTGTACCTACTGCTAAACCTACTATAACTGCTCTTTTTAAAGCTTTTTTAGCATTATCAACTATTTTATTAACATTTAATCTTTTTTGACTTCCAGTTTTAGGATTTACTACATAATACTCATTCTTATTTAATTCTTTTTTGAATTTATTAGTAATCATAAATTATCCCTACTTTCTACTTAAATGATAACATTCTAGTTGGCAAAATGCAATAAACTATGTAATTATAGTGTTAAGTAAAATGTAATGTGGAATTTTTGTGGATGTAAACTAATTAATAATATTTTTTAATATGTTATAATATTATTTAGAGGAAGTGAGAAAATGTTTAAATTTGAAAGTGATTCTAGAAAAGTACAAAAAGGACAAACTTTTATCGCTTTAAAAGGTTTAACTGTAGATGGCCATGATTTTATAGAAAATGCTATTAAGAATGGAGCATCTAAAATTATATGTGAAAAAGATATTGACTTTGATATTCCATATGAAAAAGTTGAAGATACTGATAAATATTTAAGAGAAATTCTTCATAAAGAATATGGTGAAAAGTTAAATGAAATGAAACTTATTGGTGTTACTGGTACTAATGGTAAGACTACTAGTTGTTATTTAACTTATCAAATGTTACTTAATATGGGTGTAGATGCTGCTTATATTGGAACTATTGGTTATTATCATAAAGATGAGCATATTGAACTTAATAATACTACTCCAGATATATTAACTGTTTATAAACTTCTTATGAACGCATATGAAAGTGGAGCTAAAACAGTAGTTATGGAAGTAAGTAGTCAAGCTTTATCTTATGATAGACTTACTAATGTAAATTATTCAATTATCGGATTTACTAATCTAACTGAAGATCATTTAGATTATCATAAGACTATGGAAAATTATTTAAATGCTAAGTTATTAATACTTGATCATTTAACTAAGGATGCTATCATAATTGTTAATTCTGATGATGAAGCAAGTGAACATTTTAAAAAAGAAGGACACAAGAGAGTTTCTTTTGGATTTTATGGAGACTATAAAATTATTAATTTTGAAACTCACCCAAGTGAAACAAATCTTACATTTAGTTTTGAAGGAAAAACTTATGATGTGTTAGTTCCACTTACTAGTAAATTTAATGTTTATAACTACTTAACTGTTGTATCTATTCTTAATCAATATGGATTTAGTATAGATGAAATTATTAGTAAAACTAGTATGATAAAAGCACCTAAAGGTAGATGTGAAGCATATAAAGTTAATGGCGGTGTTGCTGTTATTGATTATGCTCACACACCAGACGCTGTAGAAAAAGTTATTACTGCATATAATGAGCTTAAAAAGAATCGTGTAATTACTATAGTTGGTTGTGGAGGAGATAGAGATCCTAAGAAGAGACCTATCATGGGAGAAATTGCTAGTAGATTATCTGATTATGTAATATTTACTAGTGATAACCCTAGAACAGAAGATCCACAAGCTATTATGGATGATATATTAAAGGGTGTTAAAAAAGATAACTATGAAGTTATCCTAGATAGAAGACAAGCTATTAAACATGGTATTGATATTATGGAAAAAGATGATATTTTATTAATACTTGGTAAAGGACATGAAGATTATCAAATAATTGGTAGAGAAAAAATACATTTAGATGACGCTGAAGAAGTATTGAATTATAAATCAAATTAATTCTTTTATAGCATCAAGTCTTAAAATACGTTTTTGAATGGTTGAAGGAGCATGTGCATAAGCATCAGCATATTGTACCTTCAATCTTTTTATTTCTAATTCTCTATTTTTAATATTATTAGTATCTATAGGTGTATCATGATTTTCTATAATATAAAGTATTTCTTCTTTTGGTTCTATATTTAATCTTATTAATATTTTTTCTGCTATTTCTTTTGATTTTTTTGGATGACCTTTAAAATGTCTTACTCCATCTTCTCCATCTCGATAACTAAATGGTTTACCTATGTCATGAAGTAATACTATTAATCTAAGTTCAAAATCTGGTTCAATATGTTTTAATGCTTCGATAGTGTGATTCCATACATCAAATGAATGATGAGGATGCTTTTGATCAAACCCTACTTCACTTTTAAGTTCAGGTATTAACATAAATATATAATCTTCATTACTTCTTATCTCTTCTTCAATATTTTCACTTGTTAAAATACTTTCTAAATTCATATATACTCCTTATAAATAAATACTATCATATTTTACACTATGAAAAAAGATACATTAAATATTTGATTCATACTTAAATGTATCTCTATATAATAGAAATTGTTTTATTTAATTGTGAGTTGAAGCTACTTAATTTTTATTTTTCTTTTTACCTACCTATCTATCATTCCTCCTTCTTACATATTTAATTCTACATATCAATTGTTATAGAATTGTGAAAATTAAATATCTTTTATGTAAAAGTGTAAATATAGTATTATAATATTTATTAGAAGGTTGTAAATAATATATTTAAGGAGAAAATATGATTGATAAAATTATTTTAACTGACAATAAATTTGATATAGAGATATTTAATAGAAATTTAGAGAAGTTATTTATGGATATAATAGATTCTATTGAAAAAAGAGATATAGATTCTATTAAAAATTATGTAGCATCTGATGTGTATTATAAACTAAACATGATGGTTAGCACTTATAAAGAAAAGAATATTAGTAGAACATTTAAAAATGTAAATATTGAGTCAATAGATATTGAAAACATAGATATTACTGATAACTTTATAACAATAGATACTATAGTAAAAGTTAGTTTCATTGATTCATTTAAGGATTATATTACTAATAACGTATATAAGATGATACTTACTAAACGTAGAGGTAATGATAATTATAGTGAAATTGATATGAGAGGTTATGGTTATATACTTACTTACATAGATAACATTTAAAAACAAAAAGAACGTTTAAACGTTCTTTTTTTACCATTTCCAGTTTTTAATTTCTGGCATATCTTCTCCATATTCATGGATATATTCTTTATGTTCTATTAATTTATTTTTACACCATTCTGTAAGAGCTGTTCTTCTATCACCAAGTTGTGGTAAATATTTAAGTGCATCTATTACTAAATTAAATCTATCTAACTTATTTTGTACTTTCATATCGAATGTTGTAGTGATTGTACCTTCTTCAATATAACCATGTACATGCATATTTTTATTTTCTCTCTTGTATGCTAATTGATGAATTAAGTTTGGATATCCATGGAATGCAAATATAATTGGTTTATCTTTTGTAAATATACTGTTATATTCATCATTATCAAGTCCATGCGGATGATTTTCTGGACTTTCAAGTTTCATTAAGTCAACTACATTAACTACTCTAATTTTTAATTCAGGGAAGTTTTCTCTTAATATTTTAGTAGCAGCTAGTACTTCAATTGTTGGAGTTTCACCTGCACATGCCATTACCAAATCTGGTTCTTTTCCTTCATCATTACTAGCAAATTTCCATATGCCTAGTCCTTTAGTACAATGTTTAATTGCTTCATCCATTGTTAACCATTGTGGTCTTGGATGTTTAGATGCAACTATTACATTTATATAGTTTTTACTTCTAATGCAATGATCAAAACATGAAATTAATGTATTAGTATCTGGTGGTAGATATATTCTTACTATATCTGCTTTTTTAGTAACGATATGGTTTAAGAATCCTGGATCTTGGTGTGTAAATCCATTATGATCTTGTTGCCATACATATGAAGCTAAAATATAGTTTAGTGATGCTATATCTCTTCTCCATGGAAGATCTTTTGTTACTTTTAACCATTTAGCATGTTGACTAGCCATTGAATCAACGATTCTGATAAATGCTTCATAACTATGCATGAAACCATGTCTACCTGTTAAAAGATATCCTTCTAACATTCCTTCACAAAGATGTTCAGAAAGAACTGAGTCTATTACTCTACCATATGGATTTATAAATTCGTCATAGTCATATCTTATTCCATTCCATTGTCTATTTGTTACTTCAAAAATATGATTTAATCTATTAGAAAGTGCTTCATCTGGACCGAATATTCTAAAATTCTTCTTTGGTTCATTTAGTTTAATGATGTCTCTTATGAAATATCCTAGTTCCATCATATCTTGAGCTACTACTTCACCTGGTTTTTTAATATCTAGAGCATATCCTCTAAAATCTGGAATATTTAATTCTTCAAGAAGCTTTCCACCATTGGCATGTGGATTCATACCCATTCTGTATTCTCCAGTTGGAGCTAAAGCTTTTAATTCTTTTTTAAGAGTTCCATTTTGATCAAATAATTCTTCTGGTTTATAACTTTTCATCCATGCTTCTAGTATTTCTACATTTTCTGGATGTTCTTTATTTACTGTTATTGGTACTTGATGTGATCTAAATGTTCCTTCAATTTGTTTTCCATCTACAAATTTAGGTCCTCCCCATCCTTTTGGTGTTTTTAATATTATCATTGGGAAAGTTGCTCTTTTATTAAGTCTCGTTTTATCTTTTATAATATTTATATCTCTAATACATCTATCTAGTGTTTTAGCCATACATTCATGCATTTTAGCAGTTGTATTTGCTTCTACTATATATGGATCCCATCCACATCCTTCAAAGAATTTAATTAATTCATCTTCTGGCATTCTTGCGAAAATTGTTGGATTTGCGATTTTGTATCCATTTAAATGAAGTATAGGAAGTACTATTCCATCTGTTAGTGGATTTATTATTTTATTTAAATGCCATGATGCTGCTAAAGGCCCTGTTTCTGCTTCTCCATCGCCTACTACACATGCTGCAATAAGATCTGGATTATCAAGAACTGCTCCAAAAGCATGTGAAAGACTATAGCCAAGTTCTCCACCTTCATTTATACTTCCTGGAGTTTCTGGTGCAACATGTGAACTAATACCACCTGGGAAACTAAATTGTTTAAATAGTTTTTTCATACCAGCTTCATCCTCTGTAATATTTGGATAAATCTCAGTATAACTTCCTTCTAAATATGTATTAGCAACCATTGCTTGTCCACCATGACCTGGACCAGATATATATATCATATCTAATTTATTCTTTTTAATTATTCTATTTAGATGAACATATATAAAGTTTTGTCCTGGAGCTGTTCCCCAATGTCCAACTACATTTGGTTTAATATGATCAAGTGTTAGTTTTTCTTTTAAAAGAGGATTATCTTTTAAATATAGTTGACCAACTGATAGATAGTTTGCAGCTCTATAATATGCATCTATTCTTTTTAATTCTGTATCACTTAGTGTCTTCATTGACCCCTCCTATTATAATAATAATTTTACTATATTTTTTATTAAAAAAAAAGAGTTCTATAAAACTCTTTCACATAAATCTTCATACTTATTTCCATGTGGTGTGATTACTAATTGTCTAGTATTCTCATCAACCATTTTAAATTTAATATCTAATCTATTTTTAGGTAAGATATCTTCTATTAAATCAGCCCATTCTATTATGCATACACCACGTTTAGTGAAGTATTCTTCTATTCCTAAATCTTGTTTGATGTCACTTAAACGATAAACATCCATATGGAACATTTTCATTTCTCCACCATCATATTCTTTAATAATATTAAATGTTGGAGATGTAATATTGTCATTAATGCCTAACGCTTTTGCAAATGCTTTAGCAAATACTGTTTTACCACTTCCTAAATCTCCAATAAGACATATAACCATATTTGGAAACTTTTCAGATTCAATATTTTGAGCTAATTCGATTGTATCATCTTCGGAATAAGTTGTTATTTTATATTGCATTTTTATCACCATACTCATTGTATCATTATTAGAAAAATATATACAAGTATTTTTGTATATTTTACATTTTTTTGAGTAACTAGTCTATACGATAATTTTTTTACTTACATACAATAGTCTAGGAGGATTTGAAAATGTTATATGATGAAAATAATAATTACTTCGATATAGTATCTAACGAACTTGAATATGAATATGATATTAATAAGTATATTGATAAGAGTAAATATAATGATATAGATATAAATATCGATAGTATTAATTTTAATAGAGATGAATCTTTGTATTCACCTATGGAAGGATTTAATAAAGGTAATATGTTTAGTGATATGTACTCAAGATATAAAAATCATGTTTATAAATTAAAAGTCACTAATGATAGAGATATGTTACTTTATAAAATACAAATGTATAATTTTGCGATGAAAGATATGAATTTATATTTAGATATATATCCTGATGATAAAAAAATGTTAAGTAACTTTCAAGAATATAAGAAAATGTATAATGAACTTAAGAATAAATATGAGAATGTTTATGGTCCATTATGTGCAAAAGATGTTGTTAGTAGTGATAAATGGACTTGGATAGATAATCCTTGGCCTTGGGATAAGGGAGGTAACTAGTATGTTTAAATATGAAAAAACTTTAGAATATCCAGTTAATGTTAGAAAAAAAGATATTAAGATGGCTAAACAGTTAATCACTCAAGTTGGTGGTAGTGATGGTGAACTCGGAGCATCACTTAGATATTTAATGCAGAGATTTACTATGCCTGATGATAAAGGTAAAGCCCTTCTTTCTGATATAGGTACTGAGGAACTTGGACATGTTGAGATGATTTGTACGATGGTTAGTCAATTACTTAGGGATGCTACTATTGATGAGTTAAAGAAAAATGGGCTTGAAGGATGGTATACATCACATAAAAAAGGAGTTTTTCCATTTAACCAAGATGGTATTCCATTCACTGCGGCTTACATAGCATCTACAGGTGACCCAATAGTTGATCTTCAAGAAGATATGGCTGCTGAAGAAAAAGCTCGAGCTACTTATGAAAACTTAATGGATTTAACTGATGATGAAAGTTTGCTTGCTCCACTTAGTTTCTTAAGACAAAGAGAAATAGTTCACTTTAATAGATTTAAAGAATTACATGACTATTATAAAAGTAAAGGATATTAACATTTAATATCTTTTTTATTGAATATATAAATTCCAATTATAAAAAACAGTATTGAATATATAGAATTTATGATAATTGATTTTTTTAGTGATAAATTTACACCTAATATCACATTTACGTAGTCTAATTTGTTTAATACATTTAAATCTAAATATGGTAGAAAAGTATATTCAAAGAAATTCATGTTAGTAAGTTGTAACAATTCAAATACAGAAAAACCGAATGTTAATAACATTATAACTATTCCTGAAGTTAGTGAAGATGATTTTATGATTGTTGATAACATTATAATAATTATTGAAATTAATATTAATGAATGTGAATAACTAAAGTATTTTATAGTAAAGTTTACACTTGTCTCATGTGTCAATAATGCGTAAATTGTAAAGTTTTGTATTAAAATGAAGAATGTTGTCAAAAAAATTGTTAATAACTTTGATATATATACTTTGGTTCTTTTTACTGGTTTTGTGAGGTAAATTCTAAATGTACCACTCTTATATTCATTTGACATAATGCCACAAAATAAGATTGACATTCCTACTCCTATAAAAGGTATTAATGATAGTAAAAATTCTTCTGTAACAGTTCTTTTGTTTACACAATAACATACTATAATAGTCCACAGAAATAAAAAATTTAAAAGTATTATTTTTAATATTCCAAGTTTTAAAAATTCGTTTTTAATTAGTTTTATCATTAGACTTACCTATCATTCTAAAGAAATCTTTTTCTAAAGTATTTGTAGCTTCACTTATTCTATAAACATTTATATCATTTAATACTAATTCTTTATTTATTAAACTAACTATATCATCAGATTCATATACTTCTAAATTTTCATTTATACAATAATCTTTTATAATAAGTCTAGCTTTTGAAAAATCATCCACTTCAAATACAATATTTTTCTTTTTATCATTTTGTTTTATTTTTATACTATCAATTTTACCATCATTTATAAAAATTATTTTATTGCATAGTTCTTCTATGTCACTAAGCATATGTGAGGATATTATTATAGTAGTGTCTTTTAATTCTTTTAACATTTTCATTATATTTTTAACACCTTCTCTATCAAGACCATTTGTTGGTTCATCTAGTATTAATATTTTAGGTTTATTAATTAGAGAAGAAGCTATTCCTAATCTTTCTTTCATACCTAGTGAATATGTTTTAAACTTCTTTCCTAGGTATTTTTCCATTTCCACTATTCTTACTATCCCTTCTATAGTTCCTTCATCTATGCCTTTAAACATTGATTTAAATATTTCTAAATTCTTTTTACCAGTAAGATTACTATACATATCTGGATTTTCTATTAGTGTTCCTACAATTGACATAGCTTTTTCATAATCAGTTTTTAAATTATAATTATAATAATATATTTCTCCTTCATCATAACTATAAAGACCTGTCATTATTTTTAATAAAGTTGATTTTCCTGCCCCATTCTTGCCTACTAATCCTACTATTTCTCCTTCATAAACATCAAAGTTAATATTATCTAATATTTTCTTTTTATTTATTGTTTTACTTATATTTCTTACTTTTATAACTCTTTTCATATTTCTTCCTTTCTTGGAGTTAATAATACAAAATGAGGTAAACACATGCAAATCAGTAAAATTCTTTTTTTCAACAAGTTATCAACAATAAAAAAAGAAAATTCTATAGTGATAAATGTTATTCACAATTGAATTTTCTATGTATTTTATAATTTTATATATAATTTAATTTTTTTACATATCATTTAAGTCAACATTTTCTTCAGCAAGTATATCTTTAAATAACTCTTTGAATCTTGCGATTTCTTTTACTTTAGCATCTTCATATACTACTTTAGTTCTACATAATGCTTTATAAAAATGTTTCATTGTTACTACTGGACTATTTTCATATGAAGCAAGTGAGAATGCACTCATTACTATTGTTAAAGCTACATCTGGATATCTATTACCTATTTCATAGATTCTTTTATATTCATCTGTAAACTGAACAATGAATCTAAATATTTTTTCTTTTAAATAGTCAGTATATTCTAGTTTTACACCAGTTCTTTTTTCATATTTAGGATATGTTCCAAGCAATATCTTAGTACATTGATCTTCATTTGGCTCAGCAACATCTACTTTTAAGAAACGTCTTAGGAAGGCTCTATCTCTTAAAATATATGCTTCGTATTCTTCATATGTTGTAGCACCTATCATTTTAATATCACCACGGTCTAAACCTGGCTTTAACATATTAGCAAAGTCTATACTCATATTTGTAGTGTTTCTATTTACTAGAAGGTGAACTTCATCTATGAATAATATAATATTCTTTTTAGTTTTTAATTCATCAACTAATAATTGAAGTCTATTTTCAGATTGTCCTTCGCCTACTTTTGTTTCACCAAGTAAACTTGAAATATTAACTTTTATTAATTCATATGGTTTTAATGCATTTGGTATCATACCATTTTTCATTCTGTACCCTATGCCTTCTACTATTGCAGTTTTACCAACACCAGCTTTACCTACTAAAAGAGCACTTTTTTCTGGTGTTAAAAGTATTACAATAGCTTGTTCTATTTCACTATCTCTTCCGATAGCTGGATTTGTTACATATTCTTTTCTACTTAAGTTTTCACCATACATCTCTAAAATACTAATATTATTAGGATTACTTGGATTTGTATTTTGTACTTCTACATTATTAGTATTTGTATTAGTATTTTGATTAACATTGCTTAAATCTACCATTTCTATATTATTATTCATACTTTTCCCTCTTAATTCATATTAATTTTATCAATTTTTATAATAAAAGTCCATATTTTTATTGACAAATATAAAATGATAATCTATAATTATTTATGCAAGTGCCTGATTAGCTCAGTTGGTAGAGCGCACGGCTGTTAACCGTTAGGTCGCAGGTCCGAGTCCTGCATCAGGCGCCAGTTGAATATTAACTCTAGATTTTCTAGAGTTTTTTTCTTGAGTTAAAAGCCGTGCAATAAATTTAAAATAAACAAAAATAATATTCCAGTAACAAGAGGTATAAAGAAACTATAAATCATCCACTTAGTACCTACTTCACTCTTTATAGTTGCTAGTGTTGTTCCACATGGGAAATGCATTATAGAAAATAATATAGTAGATAGCGCAGTCATATATGTCCAACTATTGTTAATAAGTACTTCTTTTATTGTTAAATAGTTAGATATCATTGGTACATTTTTACTTCCTAAATATCCCATTATAATTATTGGTAGAACTATTTCATTAGCTGGCAAAGCTAAAAAGAATGATAAAAGTATTACACCATCTAGTCCTAATAATTTACCAAATGGTTCTAAAAAATTACTTGCAATTTTAAATAAAGACAAATTTCCTATAGTAGTATTAGTCATAAAATAAATAATAATACCACATGGTATAGAAACTAATACTGCTTTTTTTAATATAGATAACGATTTATAAATTAAACTATTCTTTAACACTTTTTTAAATTTTACTTTTTTATAGTCAGGAAGTTCTAATATAAAAAATCCATTATATCCTTTTAATAAAGTTTTAGATAGAATAAATGATGTTAGTAAAGATATTAGAATTGCTAAAATAACAAATAACGTTAAATATAATGATACTTGTAATTTATTGTTTGAATTAGTAAAGAACATTGTAATTAGTGCGATTATCATTGGAAATCTTCCATTACATGGTATGAATGAATTTGTTAAAATAGCAATTAATTTATCTCTTTTACTATCTATTATTCTGCTTCCCACTATTGCGCAAGCATTACATCCAAAACCTGAACATATTGTTAATGCTTGTTTTCCATGACAACCTGAGCATTTAAACACTTTATCAAAATTAAATGCAAGTCTTGGTAATATTCCACTTTCTTCGGCATAAGTAAACAAGAAGAAAAATATTACAAGTGGTGGAAACATAACTGACACTATAAAACTTACTACTCTATAAATTCCATAGATGATAGGTTCATATATATATGATGGAATTTTTAATATATTCGAAAGATTCACTAAACATATTTCAAATTTATTAAAAATTAAACTTAGTAACTCACTTGGATAGTTAGCAAGCACTATGGTTATAAAAAATATACCAAACATTATTGTAAACATTATTGGTAAAGCATATATTTTTTTAGAAAAAATTTTGTCAATCGTACCAATTTCTTTTTCTTTAGAAATCTCTACTACTTCATTATAAATATTTTTAGATATATTATTTAATAAATTAGATACACTATCTGATATTTCTTCAGAGTTTACATTCATTAAATAATTTTGTATATCCTTATCAATTATATCTATCTTATACTTAGTTTTAATTGAATCTACTAGAGTTATATCTTTTTCTAAAAGTTTTAGTGCTATAAATCTGCTTTTGAATTGATTAGTTAAATACTCAAATATATCAGATATACCCTTTTCTATATTATAGTCATATATATAATTATAACTACTTTTACTTTCTTCATCTAATGATTCTATTAATTCTTTAATACCTATATTTTTAGATGCTGAACATCTTATTACTTTTATATCTAATATTTCACTTAACTTTTTATCATTAATTTTTATACCTTTTATATCAAGTTCATCTACCATATTTAAACATAATATTATATTTTTATTAATTTCTAATATTTGAAGTAATAAATGTAAATTCTTTTCTATATTTGAAGAATCCATTACATATATTATTTTTTCATATTGTTCAAATAAAAGTGTGTCTTTTGCTACTATTTCTTCATCACTAAGACTAGATAACGAATATATACCTGGTAAATCTATTAAAGTGTAATTAGTATTTATTATATTCTTTCTTGCTAATTTTACAGTCTTACCTGTCCAGTTTCCAGTGTGTTCATGTGAATGAGTTAATATATTAAAAATAGAAGATTTCCCTACATTTGGATTTCCAACTAAAAGAATAGTTTTATTCATAATGAACCTCTATATTAACTGCATCTTCATCTCTTAAAGCTAGAAATGTATTCTTTATTTTATAACATTTTGGATTTTTATATATTGAATCAAACATTTTATATATACCTTCTCCTGGTATAAATCCTAAATCGTATAACCTTCTTTTCTTAATCCCATGTAAATATATATTATCTATAATTGCCTTTTTATTAAGTTCTAAATCACATAAATTCATATAATCTCCTTCTTTAATAATATATGTTTCGTAAGATTTTTTGTACTTAAAACATATTATTAAATATGAAGCAGAGTTATGATGATATATTTAATACTAATCCTAGATATTCAGCTACAGTTGGATTTATTTTAGGTTTAGTGTTAGTTGATAGTTTAACTGCTCCTGAACAAAATATGTTAGGGAACTGGATTATTCTTATAGGTCAAACTATTCTTACGAATGCTGCTAGTCAAAATATAATAGAATCTAGAATTAATGGTGGTATTATTAATATTAATTCTAAAGAAGTTAAGTGTTTATATAACCCAGTTATTTATGATATAGAAAAAATAAGAAAAATTATTAGAGAGGTCTATCCTTCTAGTAATAGTGATATAGATGTTTTAAAAAAAGCTATTAATGAGTTAAATAAAAAATTAGATGAATTAAAAAAAGGTAATTAATCTATAACTACCTTTTCCATATCACTTTTACTACCAGTTATTTTTACAGTGTATCTTTCTAATTCATCATTATCGTATATTTTTCCTTCTTTTAGGTCATCAATATATACACTTAAACGATCTTTTTTATTTAATTTTAATGATATATAAATATTATCTGAACCTTTCTTTATAAAATAGTCATAATAACATTCATAATATTTTACTTCTACCCCTATTTTACCTTTCATAGATTCATCATATTCAACTATATATTTAGTTTTATAATTACTATTAAATGTAATATATAATGGTTTATTATCACTTGGCATTTTATATGTTTTAAATGATCTTGTCATAGTGTATTTATCACTAACATCATGAGTTGTTTTAATTTTGGATATTTCTTTTAGTGATAATGTTACTCCGAATGCTATAATAACTATAAATGATATTATAAATATTAGTGACCACTTTAAACTTATTTTCTTTCTAAACATACTTTTGTTAATTAATATAACTATTGTTAATACTAGAAGTACTATTCCAAGTAATGCAATATTAATTCCATATAGTTTTACACCATCTAATAAAGCAAATATAGAGGCCATAAAAACAATTACTAACCATAACCATATAAATAGTAGTATTATTGTTAAAAGTAATCCTAAAGTCTTATAAATGATTCTTTTTATTCTAGAACTTTTACTTTCAAATATCTTTTTTTCAGTTACTATTTCAGTTACATTACTTATTTCTTCTTTAGATTCTTCTACAACATCTTCAATATTATTTTTTAATGTATCTTTTCTTTTAATTTTATTTTTAATTCTAGAAAATAAACTTTCTTTTTTAGTTTTCTCTTTTTTTACTTTTTCTTTTTTCTCTTTTTTAGGTTTATCTTTCTTTTTGAATTTATTCTTTATACTTTTTATAATATTATTTACTTTATCTTTAAGTTTATTATTCTTTTTAAGATTTTCCATTTCTCTTTTAGCAACTTCTTCTGGTTTACCTAAATCTTTAAGAATACTTGTTATTTTTCTTTTCTTAGTTTTTTCTTCTTCAATAATATCATAATACTTAGAAACTATTTTATCTCTATTCTTTTTACTAAGTTTACTAAGATTAAGTTCTAATGCAATTAAAAATTTTTGATCTTTTTTCATAACTTTTTTCTCCAATATAGTACATATTATTATAATATATTATATTTTTTAGTCAAATATTTTATTAATTTCTTTTGTAATTATTTTCTTTAATTTTTTAAATAGATTATTTATAGCATCTTTAATAGCATCTAATAATTTATCTATTAGTTCTTCTAAGAATGATTTATCTTCTTTGTTTTCTGTTTTAGTATCTTTTACTTCTTCTTTAGTAGCAGTATCAGTTGTTTGATTTTGTGCTTCATCGCTCCATACTCCAAGTTTTTCTTCTTTTGCTTTTTCTTCTTCTTGCTGTAGTTCTTCAGTGTACATATATTTACCATATAAGTATGCTACTTTAGCGTATCCTTTTTGTATTAATTCTTTTTGAAGTAGTGAATCATCTACAAATATCCATCCGAGTGCTCTTTCATATTTATCAGTTTTAGAACTACCTTTATCATATTCAATTTCAAGTTTCTTTGCATTTTTAACTCTATTACATGTATAATCGCTTGCTTCTTTTCCATATGGTTCCACTCCCTTTTTAGGATGTTTAGTTTCAGGAGTATCTACTGCTAAAAATCTAACTGTTGTTTTCTTTCCATCTATCAATGCTTTTATTGTATCTCCATCAACACAAGATTCAAATGTTACCTCTTTTCTTTCAGCATATACATTTGTTAAAAAAAATACAAAACTTAAAAATACTATTACTATCTTTTTCATAATAATATTTTATCACATTTTATATGCTTAAAAAAGAAATTTATAAATTAAAAAGATTAACTTTCGTTAATCTTTTTTTAACTTAGCTCACTAAGTTTATTATTATATTTAGTATATGATTTTTCTATTTTTTTATCTTCTTCTACTGGTACTGTGTACCAGCCTTTTTCAAACATTAAATTGAATATATCACGAGCCATATCTTTAGTGTCTTCAAATATACTCATTACTTTTTTATATAAGTATTTATTACTCATTTCATTTATAGCAACACTATAACTATTAGATATATTTTTTTCTGATAAAAGAATATCATTTAATATATCTTCTTCGCTCATGCATTCATCTTTTGGTGTTTGTTCACATTTATTTTTAATTTCTTCCATAATATCCTCCTACTCTAAAACTTCTAGTAAATCCTTATAATGTTTAAAATGCATTTTCTTAATTTTTGTTAATAAATCAATTACTTTTTCATCCTCTACACATTCTAGATATGCATATACTTTTTTATTCATAATAAAATTCCAATTAAGCATATCTTCTATGTATAACAAGTCCTTTATTGATATTACATTAGGTACTTCTTTCATTATTTTTTCCTCCTAGTTATATTATTTACAAATGTGTATATAATAATAGTGTAAAATTTTACCAAAAAATTTTAACAAAATTAGCACTTACTATTGACAAGTGCTAATTATTGAGTATAATTATAATTGTTAGGAGATGAAAATAATGAGTTTATTACCAGAAAAGTTTTATTTAGATGATTTCTTTGATGATTTTGTACCAACAATGCCAAAAATGCCAAAGAATGACATGAAATGCGACATTTATGAAAAAGGCGGTAAAATTCATATTGATATGGATGTTCCAGGATTTAATAAGGATGATGTTAAAATCGACTTAGATGATGGAATTCTTACTATTGTAGCTACTAAACATGAAGAAAAAGAAGATAAAGAAAAGAATTACTATCGTAAAGAAAGATCATTTGGTACATTCAGAAGACAATTTAACGTTGGTAACGTTAATGAAAAATCTATTGAAGCACACTTCAATAATGGTGTTTTAAAGATTAACTTCCCTAAAGAAGAACAAAAACAATCAAAGAAATTCATTGATATAAAATAAGTAATTAAAGTTAAAGATACTTCAAATGAAGTATCTTTTTTGTTGGGCTAGCCTATACGAAATGCCGGCGAAACGCCGTTTGTATCATCAGCAATTTTGTTAGTGTAGGAAC
>JABLTL010119458.1_pt1 | contig 142038 bp, 138 predicted proteins | sample 7160151 | NCBI WGS metagenome assembly JABLTL01 (sample SAMN14651223, study PRJNA627086) | human gut metagenome | isolation source: feces | host: Homo sapiens | reverse complement strand
TTGTTCGTGTGCGAAATTTGCTATGCAAATTTCTGTGCAAAGTATTTATATTATAGGAAGTTCAGAGAACTTTCCTATAATATAAAAAAGCTAAAACAAATCACATAAGCAATCTGTTTTAGCTCTTTTTTATATTAATAATTCTCAGCTTTTATTTCAAAGAAAGATTTTGGATGAGAACATACAGGGCAAACTTCTGGAGCCTTTGTTCCAACTACAATATGACCACAGTTTCTACATTTCCAGATTTTAACTTCTCCTGCTTCAAAAACTTTTCCATCTTTAACATTTTCTAAAAGTTTTCTATATCTTTCTTCATGTTCTTTTTCTATTTTTCCAACTTCAGTAAATAAATAAGCAATTCTGTCAAAACCTTCTTCTTTTGCTTCTGCAGCCATTCTTTCATACATATCTGTCCATTCAAAATTTTCACCTTGAGCTGCAGCAAGTAAATTTTCTTCTGTTGAAGAAACATCTCCTCCATTTAATAATTTAAACCATAATTTAGCGTGTTCTTTTTCATTATCAGCTGTTTCTTGAAAGATAGCAGCAATTTGCTCATATCCCTCTTTTTTAGCTTTACTTGCAAAATAAGTATATTTATTTCTAGCTTGTGATTCACCAGCAAAAGCCTCCATTAAATTTTTTTCTGTTTTAGATCCTTTCAATTCCATTTTAATAACCTCCTATATTTTTTTATTAAAGCATTCTTTACATATTCCAGAAACAGTAAAACTATTTTCATTAATTGAATATGCATCAGCTTCTAATTTCTTTTTAAGATCTTTTGATTTAAAATCATATTCAAAATCAAAAACTCTATTGCACTTCACACAAATAAAATGACTATGTTGTTTTCTAACAAAATCATATCTATCTGGAGCACCAGACATAGAAATTTTTAATATAGCATTTTTATCTACTAATAATTTCAAATTTCTATAAACCGTTCCTCTACTCGAAGTAGAATTTTTTTGTTTTACTCTATTATAAATTTCTTCAGCAGTTGGATGATTATAGCTATCCTTAAGGACATCTAATATTTCCTCCCTTTGTCTCGAATAATTCTCCATAATTCTCTCCTTAAATTAGGAATAGTTCCTATTTTTATATATCATATTCATATTTTATTTTCAATACTTTTTTTCAAAATATTATTTTAAATTCTAATTAATCTTCTGTTTTGCTTACAGCTATTGGCTTTTCATAAGTTTTGTGTTATAATATTAATGTAGATTTTTATCTATATGTGAGACATGGACACCACAGAAAAAAACAGGAGGACTCTTTATGCAAAGAGAAAAAAAAGAATTTTTGGCTGAAGTGAAAGCCGAAAGCAAGTTAGAAAGTGAAAATAAAAATCCACAAAAAATGAATATGACACCAGAACTTGCCGAAGCTATTAATCTCGCCTATGTACAGGCAACGCAGCTTATCAACATCAACGCAGTGCAAGTTGAAAGCCACTTACGCGAGAAGCTTGAGGAGATCACAACTACATGTGATCAGGATCAGTCAATTCTTGACTGCTTTAAGGATAAGCTTGACAGCTGCATTAAAGCAAGGCAATTCACATTTGATGTTACCGAACTTACTGAAGCCATTCAGCGAGTTTGCCTATACATCGTAAGATGGTTAAACAGAGCATGCAACATGAACATCGATGTGGAAACTACCGCGCGCCGCAAAGCCGTCGAAAGTGAATTGGCTAAAGCATTAAGTTTAGCTGATGCAGATGACATCAGTCCGCTTATGGATCTTTTTGGCATCAGAATAATAAATCACGAAGGAATTCATGATTTGTGCATTCTAACTGTAAAGATTATCAATATTCTTTGCAAGCCGAATCATCCCGATCGAAAAGCATTCGTCGCGTATGCCGAGCAAAACTTTAATGAGCTTCAAAAGGCAATCATAAAGTATGTGCTTTCCCTGCCATTTGAACTCATTCCGGTCACAAGGAAGGACAATCCGGAAGAGTTCGATCCTTCTCAGTTCCCGGAGATTGAACTTCCAACTCGGGAAGATCTTGAAGTTCTTAAGCCTCTATTAGGTATCGTCAAGAACTATCTACTTCCTAAAAAGAACGGATATCAATCAATTCACGCAATCTTAGCATTGAGTGCAAACTCACCTGAGCTTGCTGGCGTGAAAATTGAATTTCAGTTCAGAACATGGAAGATGGACAATCACGCCGAGAACAACATCAATGCTTCACATGATGTTCATAAAGACCGTGTAAAGCAATACAGAAAAATCTTCACATTAAGTGAAGAAGAACAAGAAAAAGCAAATATTCGCCTTTTCAATAATTATAAGAATGTCCATAATGATCAAGATGGCATTCATTATGCGAAAGCATTTGCCTGCCGCCGCATGAACCCGATTTCGTAACAATAGTAAAACCAGTCCAAATATGTCTCACATCCGCATGAATTCACTTAGAATTCAAAACTTGCCTCCCAGTAATAACTGGGAGGCATTCTTTATTAAAAACAAACCACCGATTATCCCAATAAATCATTATTATGTTTTTATTTTAAATAACTATTCATACTTTTTTCAAAAAGCTAACAAATGTTTTTTACATAAAAAGCAAATCAACAAACATAAAAAGTCCATAGCACAATATCTGTACTACGGACTTTTTCTATATTAAAAAATCGCCTGATTTTATAATAGCTATTTAATTATTCTTCTGGTAAAAGGTTCAACAATTTTAGTATTGCAACACCAATTTTTTCTCCTTTACCTTCATATGGCCATTCATTTATTGAATAACCCGGATTATCGTTAATTTCAATAATTGAATAATTTTCTTTGTCTAAATCTTCTATAATTATATCAACACCACAAATCTTAGCATCAAATGCACGAGAAGCCTTTTCCGCTACCTTTTTGAAATATGTTGGCATAATTTCAGTCATATCAACACTCTCACCACCAGTTGAACAGTTTGAATTTGTTCTTAAGAAAACTCTTTTTCCTGCTGGTAAAACTGTTTCATAATCATATCCTTGAACTTTTAAATATTCAACAACTGGTTCATCCATTTTAACTGGAGTTCCTGTTAAATAGTGCCAAGGCTCTTTATTTTTAGCTTCAATTAATTCCCTAATTGTATTTTTTCCATTTCCAACTACACTAGCAGCCCTTCTATGAGCAACGCTTAAACATTTTCCATTTACAACTAAGAAACGATATTCCATTCCTTTTACATATTGTTCAATTAAAACGTTTTCATCAAATTTAAATGCATAATCAACAGCATTTGTAATTTGAGCTTTTGAAGCACTTTTAGCAAATACAGTAATACCTGTACCATAGTTTGTATTTCTAGGTTTTACAACCAATGAATGATTATAAAATTCTTTTAACAATTCCTCTCTATCTTGAGCATTCATACTTCTATTTAATAAAATAGCATTTGGAACATTTAATCCATGCTCTTTCATTATTTGTTTTGAAGTAAACTTATCATCAGTAATAATAGGGAAAATATAAGTATCTTTATCAGTTTTATTTCCTTCAATTACAAACTCTTCTCTATCCTTATAGTAAAATTGAACTATACTCTTTAATTCATTTAATACTTCATAATCAACACCATTAGCAATGGCATCTTTTATTAAAACTACTGATTCACTAACTAATTTTTTATAATTTTGAAGACAATATCTAGCATTATGTCCTTCATCAGTATATTGACTTAAAATTTCTTCTACTCTTTCATCAGTTAATGACTCTTCATCAAATCTATGTAAACCTGATTTAACTTCGGCTTCAATAGATTCTATACCCACTCTAGTCTTTAGATTATATTTTTTCTCGATTTTATATAAATATTTAATTTCTTCTTTTAAATTCTTTGATTCATCATTTCCTAAGCATCCAAAAATGAATGTTAATAAAAACATCGCGTCAGCTTCAGATAAACCACATTTTGATTGATAATTAATTCCTATTGATGAAATTCTCAATTTGTTCTTTCCTGCAATAACTTTACATTTTCCATATAAAGGTTGAATAATCTCTAATTTACGTTCAAACTCTTCCTTGATCTTTTCATTAGCTTCTTCAATATCATCTGGTAAGAAATCTTTTTCTCTTATTTCATCATAGAATTCTTCATCTAATATAATTCCCATTTGAGCTTTTAAATTAATTTTTTCATCTTTTTTCTTAAAAACAGCAAAAGGCCACATATATTGATTTATTTTATATAATTCCTCGATAACAACATTAGTTATCTCATTGAATTTATCATAAGCTATAGCTAAATTTTCCTCCATTGGAGTTTTAATTTTAAATACAACATCTTCATCATCTGCTGTAATTAATTGATTTTTTTCTTTACATCCAAAGGCCTTTGGAAAATTAGTTTCAGCTAATTTATTTTTTGAATTTATTCTTAAAAATTCTCTTTCTAAACTTATATTATATTTTTCTATTTTCATAATAACTCACTTCCTACAAATTTTTTATTTGTTATAAAGATATACTCAAAGATTCCACTGGAACCGGTTGAATCTTTGGAACTCTATCATTGCCATCAGCAGTTGTTCCTGGTTCAATAGTCATTTCCAATGCATCTATTGGTTTTAATTCGTGATATACTACTAAATTTTTTCCAACTAAATTAATATAGTTTTTCTTTTCAGTAGTATTCTTTCTAATTGTATATGCTAGATTTAAAAATAAATCAGTAGAACTTAAATTAATATATGAAAATACATTTTTACCCGTTCTTTCTATTTTCTCTTTTTCTAAAACTATTTCAAATAAAAATGTTGGTGCTTCTTCCAAATTACCATTTTTATTCATAATTTCATAATATCCTACAAGGTTAACTCCCACGTCTAAACCTTCTTCTTGTAACGATTTAACTGTCTTACATAAAGCACTAAAGCTTTTTACATTTCTACAATCAATTTCACATATTAAACGAACTTTTCTCTCTTTGTTTGTTTCATATGCACCTTTGATCGCTGACTTAAATAATTGTTTTCCTATTCCTCTTACATTGTTTCCAAATACATCATAAACATTTTGTTTTGCTAAGATACCAGTGATAGATAAAATGTTCTCATCTTTAGTTGGAAAAAATGGATTATCAGTTATTTTTTTATTACGTTCCATTTTAATTGTAGTAGCTCCAACAATCGCTTCTTCTCCAAACTCATTTTTTTGACAAGCCAAAATAATAGGGTATTTTACCAAGTTCTGACAAATCTGTGAAACATCTGGTATATGCATGAAATCCTTGTTTCCTATAAAGTTCTGGTCGTAAAAATAAGCCAAATTTAAAACACTATCTAAAATTTTGCTTTTAGGTAATGCTTGAAATAAACTAAATTTTATATTTGAATTTTCCTTTATTTCCTCCATTTCCTTTAAATATTTTTTGAATACGGTCTCATCAAGAGACTTCTGCTTTCGCGGTTTCGCTTTTTCTTTTTTACTCATAAAATTCTCCTATAAAATAAAAATGTGCTAACTTTCGTTAACACCTTAATGATACGATTTTTTCGGTTAAAAAGCAATTTGCTAAAAGTATCGTTTTTAACCAATTTTAACCAAATTAGTTCAATTTTAACTGTTTTTCATTTAAGTTATATGTTTATCTTTGAAAAGATTTATTTTTATAATTTTCTTTCATTTTTTTGCTGTAATTACTGAAATATTAGTAATTACAGTGTTTTCTTTTTCTAAAAAAAGCTCTTTTTCAAGAGCTTTTCTACATTTTTTACTATATTTAAATTTCATATGTTTTTCACATTAAATCTCTATTTTTCTACTATTTTCTTAAAAATATCATCTGGTATGGATAATTGACCTTTTCCAGAGCCAAGTTCAATACCAGGTTTATGCAATCCGTGATAATCACTACCACCACTCATTAGTAATTTTTGACTTTGACAAAATTCCTTTACTAAATCAATTTGTTCAAGATTAAATATGCTATGATAGCATTCAATACCATCAACATCATAATTATCTATAATTTTCTTTAATTCAGCGATTTTATCACCGATCCAAGCATATTCATATATATGAGCTATAAATGCCAATCCACCTGCTTTATGAATTATATCTATAATTTTCTCTAAAGGTGGATAATCAACTGAATTATCTACATAAAATATTTTATTCTTACAGTGGTAATAATTTCTTTTGAATACTGAAAAACTATTCCACATATCTTCTGGCACTTTATCTTTATTTTCATCATGTTTTTTTAGCTCATCATAAAAAACTATACTTGCCCAATCTGTATGCTTATTCCATTTTAAATTCTCTATATCATCTAAAATTAAGCCACACTCTTCTTTATATTCATAAAATTTCTTTAATTGTTTTTCCTGAATTTGATCTCTAGTAACTTTGCCATAACATTCCTTAAGATATTTCTCCATTTTATCACAATCAATATTATATCCAAGTATATCTATTACTCTATCTGTATATCTTGCTTTTAATTCAATACCATGTAATATCTTTCCCGAAAAATATTCAGTAGTATCAAAGTCATTCATTTCCTTATATGCATCACAATTTTCATGGTCTGTTATAGCTATTGCTTTTAGTCCTAATTTTTCAGCTTTAGTTAGTACTTCTTTTACTGAATCTGTTCCATCAGAATATGTTGTATGTATATGTAAATCTATCATCTTTTTTCCTTTCTATTTTTCCGATAATAGATATTATACCATACATGTCAATATCCTTTAGACACTAAACTCCCATTATGTTATATCCGTTATCAGCATATAGAACATGACCTGTAACGCAACTTGACATATTTGATAATAGAAATGTAGCAACATCACCTACTTGGCTAGTAGTAACATTTTTATGCAAAGGAGCTTTTTCTTCTACAATATTTAATATACTTCCAAAATCTTTTATTCCTTTTGCTGACAATGTTTTTATTGGGCCAGCTGAAATAGCATTAACACGTATTTCACTCTTTCCAAGATTTTCTGCTAAATATCTAACACTTGCTTCTAATGCAGCTTTTGCTACTCCCATTACATTATATCCATCTAACACCTTTGTAGAACCATGATATGTCAATGTAACTAAACTAGCATTTTCATTTAGCATATCCAATTCTGTTGCTTTTCTAGCAGCTAACACAAAAGAGTAACTACTTACATCACATGCATGTGAAAATCCTTCTTTACTTGTGTATATAAAATTATTGTGTAAATCTTCTGTATTTGCATGTGCTATAGCATGAACTATTCCATCGACTTTACCGTTTTCCTCTTTAATTTTTTTGAAACATTCATCAACTAATTCGTCTTCTGAAGCTCCATCTAAGCAATAACATTTGCTACCTTCAAATTCTGAAACAAGTTCTTCTATTTTGTTTCTATTGTCTTCTCCCATAAATGTGAATATTAATTTTGCGCCGTTTTCATATGCTGATTTAGCTATTCCATAAGCTATACTCCACTTATTTCTAATTCCCATTATTAATATTTTTTTATTTTCTAATAACATACTCTAATCCAACCTTCCAAAACATTATAATTAATTTATATTTTTTACGCTATACTAATTCTATTATAAATAAGAAAATAAAAAAGCGCATCGAAGAGTAATTGAGCTAGAAATTCTAGAAAAAATTGTTTGGAAATAGTTCGCGCTTGACGCGAAAGGGAGCCAAACATTTTTTCAGAAGTTCTGCAATAATTAGCTCGAGCGAGCATTTTTTCTTTTCTTATTTATAATAGGATAATATTTCATACATAAATAAAAATTAAACTAACTCCTTATACTCACCAATATTTCTAAACTTCGCATATCTATCCTCAACCACCTCATCATCAGTCAACTGCAAAAGTTCACTAACCGACTGGCAAATTTCATCTTTTAAGCATTTTGCAGTAACACAAAAAGCCTTCTGCAAATCCCCCTCAGGTTCATCAATAATTTTATCAATAACTTTCAAATCATACAAATCCTGTGCCGTAAGCCTCATCTTTTCAGCCGCTTCTTTAGCCCTTGAAGCATCCTTCCATAATATACTAGCATATCCCTCAGGAGAAAGAATTGAATAAATAGCATTTTCAAGCATAATTACTTTATTTCCAACACCAATAGCCAAAGCACCGCCACTTGATCCCTCTCCAATAACAACAGAAATAATAGGAACTTTAAGTTCAGCCATTGTTAACATTGAATTAGCAATAGCCTCTCCTTGTCCTTTCTCTTCAGCCTCAATGCCAGGATAAGCACCTTTTGTATCAATAAAAGTAATAACTGGTCTATGAAATTTTTCCGCCTGTTTCATAAATCTTATTGCTTTTCTATAACTTTCTGGATTAGGCATTCCAAAATTTCTCTCAATATTTTCTTTAGTATTTCTTCCTTTTTGCTCCGCAATTATTGTAAAACTTTGTTCACCAATTTTTCCTAGTCCACATACCATAGCTTTATCATCTTTGCCTAATCTATCTCCATGAAGTTCAATAAAATCATCAAAAATATAATCAATATAATCTAATGATGTCTTTCGATTAGGTGATCTTGCAATTTCAACTCTTTTCCATGCAGTTATATTATTCACTATGAATCCCTCCTTTTATGGAACTGAATTAAATCAAATATAGTTTTTTTCATATTCTGTCTTTCTACAATCTTATCTATAAATCCATGATCTAATAAAAATTCAGCAGTTTGAAAACCTTCTGGCAAAGATTGTCCAATTGTTTGTTGTATTACTCTTTGACCTGCGAACCCAATCATAGCCCCAGGCTCTGCTAAAACTATGTCAGCAATACTAGCAAAAGAAGCAGTAACTCCTCCATACGTTGGATCTGTTAAAACAGAAATGTATAAGATTCCAGCCTTATTCATTTTAGCAACAGCAGATGTAGTCTTTGCCATTTGCATTAATGAAATAATTCCTTCCTGCATTCTTGCTCCACCAGATGTGCAGAAAATTATAAAAGGAACATTTAGTTCAATAGCTTTTTCCATAGAATATGTAATTTTTTCGCCTACTACACTTCCCATACTTCCCATTAAAAATCCACTATCCATCACACAAATTACAACATCTTCACCATTAATTTTTCCAATGCCTGCACTAACTGCTTCTGGTATACCTGTTTTAGTTCTAAGTGTCTTTATTTTTTGTTCATATCCTTCCAGATTTAATGGATTAACTGTATCAATATTCAAATCGAACTTTTTATATGAACCTTCATCAATAATCATTTCAAGTCTTTTATTTATATGCATTCTGAAATATGCTCCACAATTTGGACAAATACTCATATTCTCTCTTACAGTTTCTTTATAAACAATTTCTTTGCATTTATCACACCTAATCCATTTACCGACAGGAATATCAATTTTGGGTTTTACATTTTTTGCAGTTGGTGGTCGTTTTTTTATTTTATCAACAATCATAATAACCTTATTCCTTTCTTCTAATACACAATAAATTTAATTTTTTATAAAATATTAAAAAGCACATAAAAATAATATTCTATAAATCATTATCATTTATTTAAAATTTCTTTTTCTATAAAAGACGTATCAAAATTGCCTCTTATAAAATTTTGATTCTTTATTATTTTAAAAAGAAAATCTATATTTGTATCTATTCCTTCTATAACAGTTTCTTCAAGTGCTCGTTTCATTTTGCTAATAGCTTCATTTCTCGTATCTCCAAATGCAATAATTTTAGCTATCATAGAATCATAATTAGGTGGTATTGAATATCCTTCATATATTGCAGAATCAATTCTGATTCCTTTTCCACCAGGTAAGTTTAACCCTGTGATCTTTCCTGGACATGGCATAAAATTTTTACTTGGATTTTCAGCATTAATTCTACATTCAATACAATGTCCTCTAAAATCAATATCCTTCTGTTTTAATTTCATTTCTTCACCTGCAGCAATTTTTATTTGCTGTTTTACAATATCAATACCAGTTCTCATTTCAGTAATTGGATGCTCTACTTGAATTCTTGTATTCATTTCCATAAAATAAAATTTCTTATCATTATCTACTAAAAATTCTATTGTACCACAGCTACTATATCCCGCCAATTTAGCTGCTTTAACTGCAACTTCACCCATCTTATTTCTTAATTTATCATCTATTGCTGTTGATGGAGTTTCTTCAATAACTTTTTGATTTCTTCTTTGAATAGAACAATCCCTTTCACCCAAATGAACAACATTTCCATGTTCATCTGCAAGTATTTGAATTTCAACATGTCTAGGATTTTTAATGAACTTTTCTATATATACTTCATCATCATTAAAGGAAATTTTTGCTTCTTGTTTAACAATATTATAATTTTCTTCTAATTCAGCTGGTGTATTAGCTATACGAATTCCTTTTCCGCCACCTCCAGCAGCAGCTTTTAGCATAACCGGATATCCTATTTTATCTGCAACAGACAACGCATCTTTTAATCCTTTTACACTTCCATCAGAACCTGGTATAACAGGTATTCCTGCATTCTTCATAAATTCTTTAGCATTAGATTTGTTTCCCATAAATTCAATTACTTTATATGATGGTCCTATAAATTTTATATTTGATTCTTCACACATCTTAGCAAATTGACTATTTTCAGATAAAAAGCCAAATCCAGGATGGATACTATCACTACCAGTAATATTAGCTGCTTCTATAATATTTTTATAGTTCAAATAACTTTTTCCTGCATTTGCTGGACCTATACATACAGCTTCATCTGCTAGGTGTGTATGCATTGCATCTTTATCGATTTCTGAATATACTGCTACTGTTTTTATATTCATTTCTTTGCATGCTCTTATTATTCTAACAGCAATTTCTCCTCTATTAGCAATTAATATTTTGTTCATTTTTATTCTCCTAAAAATAATAATTTTCTAATTTCTTAAACAATTGCAAAGGTTAATTCACCCTTAGCAACAATTTTTCCTTCACATGTTGCAAGTGCTTCTCCAACTCCAATTGGTCCTTTTTGTTTAATAATTTTAACTTCTAATTTTAATGTATCACCAGGAACAACTTGTTTTTTAAAGCGGATTTTGTCTATTCCAGCAAATAATGCATTTCTTCCTTTGTTTTCTTCTAAGCTTAATATTGCAATCGCTCCTGTTTGTGCCAAGCTTTCAGTTATTAGTACTCCTGGCATTATAGGATTTCCAGGGAAATGTCCTTTAAAGTACCATTCGCTTTCTTTTACATGTTTATATGCTATAGCTGATTCTCCTGGTGTATATTGTTCTACCTCATCAATCATTAAAAATGGATCTCTTTGAGGAATAATGTTTTCTATTTCTTCTTTGTTTAACATATCTAATCCTTTCTTTTGATTTTTATTATTTGAAGTTTGACTATAAAAATAAAATTTATGGTTGCGCAGTGAGAGTGGTAGTAGAAGGTCTTAAGAAAATCAATTAGGGAATCTCACAGCAATGAGGGCGCTGATTGATTTTCGCTAGAGCTTCTAAACCACGAAACAAGGTAAAATAAATTTTATTTTTCTATCAAACTTCATTATATTAAACTATCCTAAATAAAGGTTTAGCATACTCAACAGCCTCACCATCTTTAACAAGAATTTCAGCAACTTCCCCATCAAACTCAGACTCAATCTCATTCATAAGCTTCATAGCCTCAACTATACAAAGAACATCACCCTTTTTAACTCTCTTTCCAACCTCAACATAAGGCTCTGCACTAGGATTAGGCTTTATGTAAAAAGTACCAACCATAGGAGACTTTACAATATTTCCTGTATTTTCATCACTTAATTTTGTTGATTCAGATTCTTCCGTTTTAACCTCTTTATTTTCAACAACTACTGTTTTTATTGTTGCCTCAGCATTTTCATTTTTCTTCATACTAATCTTAGTACCATCAGGAAAATCAATATCAATTGAAGATAATTTTGAATTTCCCATATCATCCATTAATTGTTTGATTTTTTCATACTCCATTTTTAGTTCTCCTTAACCTTTCTCAAAATTATACTAGCATTATGACCGCCAAAACCTAATGAATTTGACATAACAATATTCAAATTCTTTTTCATAAACTCATTTGGAACAACATTCAAATCACATTCTGGATCAGATTCTTTATAATTAATCGTAGGAGGAACAATCCCTTCTTCTATCGCTTTAGAACATATAACAGCTTCTACTCCGCCAGCAGCTCCAAGTAAATGTCCTGTATTTCCTTTTGTAGAGCTAACTAATACCTTTTTACTATAATCACCTAAAACTTTCTTTATTGCCATTGTTTCACAAGAATCATTTAAATGTGTTGATGTACCATGTGCATTAATATAATCAATTTCATCTGGATTTATATGTGCGTCCTTAATTGCTCTATTCATTGCATTAATAGCACCTTCGCCATCAGGGCAAGGAGATGTAATATGATATGCATCTGATGTTGCACCATATCCGATCACTTCTCCATAAATCTTTGCACCTCTTTTTATAGCATGTTCGTATTCTTCTAAAACTAAAATACCAGCACCTTCACCCATTACAAATCCATTTCTCTCTTTATCAAAAGGTATACTTGCTCTATTTTTATCAGTCGCACTAGATAAAGCTTTCATATTTTCAAATCCGCCTATACCAACTTCACAAATAGAAGCCTCTGCACCTCCTGCTAAAATTACATCTTCATATCCATGTTTTATTGTTCTATAAGCCTCACCAATGGCGTGAGTTGAAGACGCACATGCAGTAACAATTGAAATCGATTCACCTTTTAAACCTAATTCAATAGCAATATTTCCAGCAGGCATATTTGCTATTGACATTGGAATAAACATAGGAGAAATTCTATTATGACCTTTTTCAAAATTAACTTCACATTGATTTTGAATTGTAATTAAACCACCTATACCAGAACTTACAAAAATACCAACTTTATTGAAATCTGTATTTTCTTTTGAAATTCCAGAATCTGCAAAAGCTTCTTTAGCAGCAATTAAAGCAAACTGTGAAGATCTGTCTAATCTTCTTGTCTGTTTTACATCAAAATAATCTTGAGCATTATACTCCTTAACTTCAGCATCCATTTTAGTTTTAAAAGTTTCAGGATTAACTAACTTCATAACATCAATACCACAAACTTTATTTTTTATTCCATTCCATGTTTCTTCAACATTTTTACCGATTGGGTTAATACTTCCTAAACCAGTAACGACTACCCTCCTACCATTCATTAACATTCACCTCTTACAATTTACTCTCATATATTTGTTAAATTCCACCATCAACAGGAATAACCGTTCCTGTAACATATCTAGAACTATCTCCACAAAGGAAATCTACTACTCCTGCAACATCCTCAGCAGATCCCATTCTTTTCAAAGAAATTTTCTTAGCAATCTCATCTCTAACAGTATCATTTAAAACAGCAGTCATATCTGTTTCAATAAACCCAGGTGCAACAGCATTTACCAATATATTTCTAGAACCAAGCTCTCTTGCTAGACTTTTAGTAAATCCAATAACACCAGCTTTTGATGAGGCATAATTGGTTTGTCCAGCATTTCCATTAACACCAACAACAGAAGAAATATTAACAATTCGGCCTTCTCTTGCTTTTATCATATATGGAATAACATTTCTTGTCATATTAAAAGTACCAACTAAGTTAACATCAATTACACATTTAAAATCATCTGGCTTCATTCTCATAAGTAACATATCTTTTGTAATACCCGCATTATTAACCAGCACATTAATTCCTTCATATTTAGCAATTATTTCTTTAGTCATTCTTTCACAATCTTCAAAAGATGAAATATCTCCTTGAACAGGCAAACATTCAACACCTAGCTTTTCAATCTCATTTTTTGTTGCAATTAAATCATCGTTTTCTTTTCTATAATTCAAAGCAATATTAAAACCACTACTGGCTAATTTTAACGCTATTGCCTTACCAATTCCTCTTGTAGCACCTGTTATTAAAGCAACTTTTGCCATATTAAATTTCCTCCTTTTTTAAATAATCAATTGCAGATTCTAATGATTCGACATTATTTATATTTAAAATTAAAACATCTTTATCAAAATTCATTCTTTTAACAAATCCAGATAATGTCTTTCCAGGTCCAATCTCAACAAAAGTATCAATTCCATCATCATACATACTTTTTAATACCTTTGTGAATTTCACTGGACTTATTATATGTTTAGCCAATATATCAGGCATATCATTACTTTCTGTATATTCTGTTCCATCAATATTTTTAAAAACTTTAGAACTAGCTTTTTTAAATTTAATCTTTTCAAGATCATTTCTTAAAGCCTCTGATGCTTTTTCCAATTTCTCTGTATGAAAAGGACCAGCAGTATTTAATAATCTTACTTTTTTTGCTCCACTTTCTAATGCAATTTTTTGTAATTCTTCAATTCCATTTTTATCTCCAGAAGCAACAATTTGTCCTACTGTATTAAAGTTTACAGGCCTAACAAACCCTTTTGTAACTTTTGCACATGCTTCCTCAACAGCCTTTTCGTCCAATCCCATTATTGCAGCCATTGACCATTCGCCCTTTGGAAGCATTTCTTGCATATATATTCCTCTATTTTTTACAATACTTACTCCATCCTCAAAAGTTAAAATATTTCCATAAACTAATGCTGAATATTCACCTAAGCTTAATCCTGCTGAAGCATCTGCTTTAATTCCATGTTGTTCAAGCACTTTTAAAATAGCTAAACTCATTGTTAAAATGCTTATTTGGGTATATTTCGTTTGATTCAAAATCTCTGCTGGCTGATTAAAAGTAATATCAGCCACATCAATCCCAGTCACTTTTTTTACTTGATCATATACATCCTTGGCAACCTCATATTTATCATAAATATCCTTTCCCATACCTGTTACCTGTGAACCTTGCCCCGGAAATAAAAAACCTATTTTCATACTTTTTTTCCTATCCTTTTAAAATATTCTTTTTCAAATAAATTACAAATCTCTGAAATTACTAATTCATTATCAATTTCAATACCAAATTTCTCTTTTATTGAAGTTGCGATTTCTTTTATATCATCTGAGAAATACAACTGATTTGTATTTATTCCTATACCAATAACTAAATTTTTAACTAAACTTCCAACTAAATTAGTCTCTGTAAGAATTCCACCTATCTTTTTATTATCATACACAATGTCATTTGGTTCCTTAATCTGAAGTTCAATGTTATACAAGTTTTTAAATACTTGTAATATAATTCGCGCAATTTCTATTGTAATACCATCTAAATTTTTCACATCAGTATTAGCATTTATAAAAAATGAAAAAGCAATATTATTTTTTTCGTCAGTGTGCCACACTCTTCCATGAGTTCCAATTCCATTTGTTTGAACCCCTGCACAAATTACAGTTCCGTTTTCTATCTGATTGCAATTAATTCTTTTCCAAATTTCTTTTTGAGTTGAATTAATTTCATCATAATATTCAAATTGTTTTCCCAAAATCTCTGTATGTAAATTATCTAACTTCATATTTTTTTCAAAACCTTTTTTAAATTTTCATTTCTTTTTATTTTTCCAGTAGTAGTTTTTATCAAAGCTTCTTTTGTTAATATAATTCCTTTGATAGCCTTGTATGGAGGCATTGTTTTATTTATTTCTTTAACTTTTTGAAAAATCACATCATGTATTTCTTCAAAATTATTAACCTTATATGCTTTCATAACAGTTTCTTCGTTATATACTAATTCAGCAAAAATCTTTAAATCGTTCGGATCATCAGAAACTGGTCTTCCATATACAAAAGATTCTTCAATTCCTTCAATTCTATTTAATAAGTTCTCCATTTCTTCCGGAAAAATATTTTTTCCATTTTTTAAAACAATAACACTCTTTTTTCTGCCACATATGAAAATATATCCTTCATCATCGATTTTTGCTAAATCACCAGTGTAAAACCAACCATCAACCAATGCATCCTTGGTAGCTTCACTATTTTCATAATACTCAAGCATAATACTAGGTCCTGAAACAACAAGCTCACCCATTCCATCTTTATCAGCATTTACTATTTTAGCTTTTATATGTGGAACTGTTTTACCAACAGAACCAACTTTGTTATAAACTTTATTTCCAACAGCAACAACTGGTGACGTTTCTGTCAATCCATATCCTTGAACCAAATTCAATCCCAGCTTTCTATACTTAGCTTCAATATTTGGATCTAAACTAGCTGCTCCAGAAATTAGTAATCTAACATTATCACCAAGCATTTCATGAATCTCAGAAAAAACCTTCTTTTTTTCTTCCATAGAAGCATTTGAATATTTTTCTTCTAATTCAACAATTTTTTCTTTCATATTTCTATTTTCCATTTGCTTTGAAATAATCTTAAAAATTCTTTCATAAATTGCTGGAACAGAAGCCATTACAGTAACATGATATTCGTTCATATTTTCTACAATATGTCTTATTCCATCTGCAAAAACAGTCTGAGCTCCTTTATAAAGAGAAAATAAAAATCCAACTGTACATTCAAATACATGATGTAAAGGTAAAAAAGATAAAAACACATCATGTTCATTAATGTCTAAAACTGAAGCAATATCCATCAAATTTGAGCATATATTTTTATGAGATAATGCAACAATTTTTGAAGCAGATGTTGTACCTGATGTAAAAAGCATTATACCCATTTTATTAGCATCAATCTTTGCATTTACAAATTCTTTATTACCATCATCAAGCAAATTTTTTCCATACTGAATAAGTTCAACCTCAGAATAAATTCCATCAGTATGAGCTTTTAAATCCATATTTATTAAATGTTTTAATTTTCCGACAGCCTCATGCTTCATTTTTATTAATAAATCTTCATATTTTTGTGTATAAAAAATTGCTTCAACACCTGAACGTTCAATCAAATTTCTTAATTCATTTTCTGGTAATGATTTATCCAGTGGAACAACTACACCTGTTCCAGTTGCGATTGCCAAATAAGCAATTTCCCACTCATATCTATTTTCACCAATAACCGCAATTCTTTTGCCTTTAAGCCCCATATTAATAAGTGCAGTCCCTAATCCATTTATCATTTTCCTAACTTCTTTATGTGTAAATGTTATATACTTATCATCATTTTTTATTTTGTATGCTATATTTTCTCCATACAACTCTCCTGATTTTTCAAGCATATCTTTCAAATCAGAAATCTCTATATATTCATATAACCCGTTTGCCATATTTTATAAACCCTTTCCTTATTTCTACCCCCCAAAATTCCTATAACTTTTATAACATTATTGAAGAACAAAATCATTAGACTGGCGGGTCAGTACAAAAAATAGCTTTTAACAGTTATATTCTTTGAAGTTAGATAACAAAAAAGAAAATATATATTAATTTTTGAACTACCGCGCAGCGACCAAAGGAGCAAAGCAAGGCTTTGTGACTGCGATTGAAGCAATCTTTTCAAATGAAAGAGCCGTTGTTCTGAAAGAACAGAGGTCATCAAGATTGCGACAGCAAGGTATGAAAAAATGATATATATTTTCTTTTTTGTATATTCTATGTTTCCAAATGCAAAAAAATGCAATAACTTTAAAAGCTATTGCATTCCTTTAACCTATTTTCTATTAACAGTTTCAAGTATAGCCGAATACTTATCAATCATACAAACAAGCAAAGCCTCTTTAGACTTCGGCAACTTCGTTATAGTAAGAGGCCACATATGAGACTCAATAATCTTCTGCTCGCTCTCAGAAATATCAAACATCTCCTTCGCATTTTTAGCAGCAGTTCGTGGATGTCTAAACCCATGCCATTTATGAGATTTATCCTTCTCATGCCAATCATACAAGAAAAAATCATGTAAATAAGCACCAACAAGCAAATCATCATAATTGAATTGAATATTATACCTCTTCTCCAATTTCTTAGCTAGCATAAAACTTCTATATGCCACATTCCTAGAATGTTCCCATACAGACGTTTTTCCATGTTGCTTATAATTTTTAAGCAAATTTTTAATATACCTATATTTAGTCAACTTATAAATATATTTATAAAACTCCATTTTACTATTTAACTTCATCTTAAAATCCTTTGTAATTACATTCTATTTTGCTAATTCAATTATAGAATTAACAACACTTCCATCCTCATTCATGACAACAACAACATGTTTATTATTAAAATAAGCATACCTACAAACAACAGTATCTCCTAATTTAATCTCATGTTTATATGTTATTCTAAAAGAATCATACGGCCTTTCATTATAAACCTCTTCTGGTAAGACTTCATAAGCCAAATTCAAATAATATGTATTATGCATATGACCATTAATATCAATATCTTTTCTAGAAACAGTATATTTGAACTCATTTGAAAATTCAATGGGAACTTCTGGTTTGGATAAAACTTCTTCTTCAAAAGCATAATGCTCTTCAGGTAAATATGCACCTTTTATTTCATCACCCATTCTAACAATTCTTCTAGTTTCAATATTAATCATAGCCCACTTTGAAGTAGCAATAACACATAGCTCACCTTTTGAATTATAAATTTCAAAATCTCTATATGTGCACGCCTTTTGAAAACATCTCCCCCAAGTTTTAACTTCTAACTCATCAGCATATAACGGTCTTTTTAAAACCTTAACTTTCCAATCAAGTAAAATCCAACTAAGCTTTGTTCTTTCAATATCTAATATTCCATACCCAGCTAAATTTGAATGTTCTCCTCCAACATTTTCAAGAATTTCGAGAATTGACTCATTTTTTATTAAACAATCTTTTCCAACATCTTTTAATCCTGTTTTTACTTTATCGACAAATATCATTTCTACCTCATCACTCTGTAAATCTTACAACCAACATCTCCATCATCATCAAGCAAAACTTCATAATTTGAAAAGCCAGTTTTTTCAATAACTTTAGCTAAAATCTCATCAGCACCTTTATATTTTTTTATGCTCAAAATAAATTCATTTTCTTCTGAAAGTTTAGAATCTTTGTCTAAAACATCTAATTGATTTTCATCCAATATCAAACTCTCACTATATGTTGCGAATTCAGGCATGCTTTGAATATGATTAAACACTGTATCTCCAACATATACAAATTTATCTTCCTTGTTTTCTTCAGCAATTTCTAAATATTTAGCATAGCCCTTATAAAGAAAAGCTGGTTGGCTAAATATTAATCCATACACTGAAACTACCAACGAAATTCCAACTAAACTATATTTTAACACATTTTTATTTTTAATAACAGTATCAATTAACAAAAAAATTGAAATAACAATCAATGGTAATATACACATTATATATCTTATAATATTTGCATCTTGCAATTCTGGTGAAACCTTTACAATAATACAAATATAGCCAACTATAGAAAATATAATTGCACATGCACATAAAACATTTTTATCAATTTTCTTTTCAATTAAAGCCTTAATTCCAACTGCCATAATTACCACAAGCAAGCATATGCCAATTGCTAAAATAGGAACTGAAAAAGAATATCCAATTATATCCAAATATTCTACTAGCTTTTCTCCAAACCCTCTAACCATTTCAGCTTTTCCAACACCACGATATGAGAAGAAAATATGATTAATACTTAAAGGATACAGTAATACACCTATCACAGCCATTTTTAAATATTTCAAAATATATGATATAACTCCCTGTTTTCCTTGGTTTTTTATTACTCCTATAAAGGCTAAAACTGCAATCATTCCAGCAATAATGCAAAAATAATATTGAGTCCAAAAGCCAAGTAAAACAATCAAAGTAAGTTTGTTCCATAACTTTTTATCTATTTCAAAATTCTTTTTTATAATATCAATATTAGCTGAAATAAACATTAAAACAAAGAAATTAAGCATAGAATACATTCTTTGAAAAATAACTGTTGAAATTGCTCCCATACTGAATCCGTACAAAATTAAAGCGGGAATTATTAAATACTTTTTATCCAATTTTTCAAAAATATTTTTTATAATCCACAAACTTAAAATCATAAAAACAAGATTAATACTAAAAATAATATACTTTGAAAAATGTCCCATAAAAATTATTGAAACAGTATGTACTAAAAAATAAAAAAGTGGCGGATGAATATCACGAGATTGATTATAATAAACCATTCCATAATTTAATGCATCTTTGGGCTGAATAGTTAAATAATCATTTGCCTCATCCGAACTTCTCCATATCGGAACAAACTCAGACTTAATATTAGCCAAAGTTTCATCTTTTATGTCTCTATGATCAATCAAATAATATTTCAAATTCTGAATAATATTACCATTCATGATTTTTTCTTTAACAAAAATATTCGTTTCATCTTCTTTGCCATAAGGTCTGTAAACATTGTCATAAGCATAATTAGATGAACCATAAGAAAACATTTCATCCTCATGAAAGCCTTCCTTTTTAGTCATAAAAAATGTCATAACAAGACTAATAATAAAAATCACAATAATATATTTATAATTTACTTTCAAAAAATCTTTCATAATATTCTTCTCCCTAAACTAACAAATAGTTTACCATAAAAAAAATATTTTGTTAACGCTCTTAAAATAAAAAACTGACACATATTTTGTGTCTATTGTATCTGTACTATAAAACTTTTCATCTTTTGATTTTAAAGTGAGTTATCGACAGTTTGGCGATAACTCACTTCAAAAATATGCATATTAAAAATTACCAACCAAATATAGAAAATGGCTCATCATGCAAATATGATTCTATCCCTTTTCTTATATATGAAATCGTATTCTCAGGCAATTTCTTCAATTCAAAAAATCTCACATCATCACATTTGTTTTTTCCATAATTTCAATCTTACCTTCATATTTCTTACAGTTTAAAAAATAATCTATACTTTCTCTATCTGTCGCTTTTCTTTGCATAACATGAACAATTTTTAAATCTTCTTTTTTTTATTTCTATGCCTATCTCTTCAATCGCCTCTCTTCGCATTGCCTTTATAACGTCCTCATCTTCTTCAATCTTTTAACATTTTTGGAACTTTTGTTTGTATTTTATGTTATATTTTACTCATTGTTAAGCACAAAAAATTGGCCTTGAAATACTCCAAAACCAATTCTAAAATTCATTATAAAATTTTTTCTCTTTCTTTTTTAATTTATTTTGTTTTCAATACAAATAGATACACCTATTTTAAAGTTGTAGTCTTTTCAAAAATAAAAACTCCATCAAATAATTTTTGTTTTTTCTTCTTCGAATTCTTCTTGAGATATAATATTTTTTTCTCTCAAATTATATAATCTTTCTATTTTCTCATACCTTTCCCATTTTTCATTATTTACTACTTGCATAGAATTATCTGGTAAACAAACCACAATAATTATACCAATAATTCCAAGTAAATATCCTATATAAAAAAAGCTTTTTTTATATCCTTTTGCTTCTCCTATAGCATCCGTAATTATTCCACACGTAATTAAAATAATAAATGCAACAATTATATACACCGCTAATTCATCGATAATCATTTTTTTCCCTCCATCATTAAATATTCGAATTACTTTAAAGCGTTAACACTTATAAGTGTAGCATTAATAAATTATAAAATCAATACATAAAATAATTTTGGAGTGATTAAATATGTCTTTGATTGCAAAATTTAATAGAAATATGAATGTAACTGGTGCAAATATAAAAAAATATAGATTAAAAAATAATCTATCCTACGAACAATTATCAGCCAAACTCGAATTACTTGGTATAAGCATTCATAAGCAAAGTTTATATGATATTGAAAACAATAAAAGAACAGTAAAAGATTATGAATTATATGGAATTGCACATATTTTAAAAGTTGATATTATTGATCTTTTTGCTGGTATGAAATCTAAAATCTAAAAAAGGACTTGTTGCAGTCTTTTTTTCTTTTTATAAAAATATACATTGGAGAAATAGCTAATATGTGTTATAATATTTTCAACTTGAGATTCTCAAGCTATTTTTGTAACTTGCAAACAATAATTTGATAAGGAGAGCAAATATGCCAAACAGAAAATATGCGTATGCAGACATGGAAAAATTCCGAAAAACCACAAATGCTCAGAAAAAAAGATACTATAACAAAACTAAATTTCACTGTTCAAACGTTTGGACAGCCGAACAAGATAAAATGGTTTTGGAACATCTTATTACTGATACTGAGTTGTCAAAAATCATTCAACATTCTGTTAAAGCAATTCAGGTGCGCCGGTGCAGGTTAAAGAAAAAAAATAAGGAAGGGGTCATATGACCCCTTTTTCTTTAGTTTTTCAAACTATATATTATCCTTCCTTATTGTCTCAATAATATTTTGTTTATTAATCTTCTTCAATGAAAATCTCATAATAACCCAAATTAAAACAACAACAGCAATAATTGAAATGCCAATTGCTTTTAATGGTAACTCGTACGTCATCTCATATCCAATACCAAAAGATTTAAATAATAAATAAGACAAACCAATTCCAATTGGTATACCAATAATCAAAGCCTTACCACCATATAACACGCTTTCAAGTCTAATCATTCTATTAAACTCTTTTTTCGTCATACCAATTGATTTCAAATTAGCAAATTCCTTTTGGCGCAACTCCATATTAGTTGTAATAGTATTAAATATATTTGTAATACCAATCAAAGAAATAACAGCAATAAATCCATACAAGAAAATAGAAATAACCAACCAGATTGCACTTTGTGTTTTAGCCATAGTTTCAATATTTTCCACATATTTTACTCCACTTGACTTCTTGGCAATTTCTTCAAGCTCACTTGGAGCACTAGAATCAACATACAAACTTACATTCATATCATCTTTTGTTTTATATTTATCCAAAAACTCATCACTAACTATAAACATTCCATTTGAATAATAATCATTTTGAAGTCCCATAGGCACTGAATCAACAATCGCAACGATTTCTAAATCAATACTCTTATCATCTATATTAGCACTAATATGATTACCTTTTTTATAATCATAAATTCTATACATAGAATATGCTTTCTTACTATCAATATACGTTTTAGCCGAATCATTTAAAATAACTTTATCTTTTACATCTTCATACTTTAAACCATTCTTATTTAAAAATCTCATATATTCTTCTTTTCCAACTGCAACAATTGTTATGCAATCCTTTTCATTATCAGGATTTATAACACCAATACTCTCATCAGCACTCTTTTTTTCATTAGTATAATGATTTGTAAGCTCTTTTCCAGAAACATCAAGCACTAATTGTCTAGTAATAGAATATTTTTTTACAGTATCATTTTTTGCAATTTCTAATAACTGATTAATATCACTTTCACTCGCATTTATCACAAGATTATAATCGTAATTTTTGTAATATACTGATGTAGCATCAAATGCATATTGTACAAATGCACTCATCGCAATAAAAATTGAAACACTAACAATAATTGAAATTACTGTTGTTCTATATTTCTTTCTATTTCTTTTTAAATTCTTATATGAAATATCTCCACCTATACCAAATAATCTTTTTATAATCTTTGGCGTTCTTAATTTCTTAGCTTTAATTTTTATATCATCTGCATTTCTAATAGCTTCAATTGGTGAGATTTTGCTAGCCTTCTTCGCAGACTTTCTAGCAGATAAATAAATAGTAATACTGGCAAGAACAATTGAAATTGCTATTGCTAAAAAACTTGTTGTATATATAAATTCTATGCCTAAAAAGTCTTTTAAAATATTTGAAATAACTTTAAGTAAAATAAAAATAGCTAGTAAACCACTTAATATTCCAACAGGAATTCCAATAAGTCCTAGGATTAAACCTTCATACAATACATTCTTCCTAATCTGCTTTGAAGTAGCACCAACAGAGGCAAGCATACCATACTGTCTTGTTTTTTCTGTAATAGAAATTTCAAAGCTATTTTTAATACAAAAAACAGAAGTAACAATAATAATAACTATAACAACAGCACTAACTGCATATAATGTATTTGTAGTACTTTCATTAAACTCTAAATTTTCCCATCTTAATAAACCATCATTTTCAGAAAATGAATATTTAGCATTTCCAAAAGCTTCAGCATCTGACTCACTAATCATTCCATTAGATGGATCTGTTATACGTTTCATTACCTGTTCATCAATTCCTATAATTTGTGCAGTTGTAGTAATATGTTTCTTTACGTCTTTATACCTTACATACACATTCAAATTATTTGTGACATATTTGTCACTTAATATTGTTAACACCGTATATCCAGGTGCTCTATAAGGTTCAACATCCAAATTAGGTCTTTCAATTATTCCAACAATCTTGTAAGTTTTCTCACTTTTAGGAACAAATTCTTCATTTTCAACATCTTTCAGAGCCACACCTTGTCCTAAGCTTTCACCATCACTAATCCTCTCTCCTAAATTCAAATCAAGTTCATCACCAATTTTGTATTCAACACCACCATTAGATTTTATATGAGATGAAATTACAACTTCATTATCATTCTCTGGCAAACGTCCATCAACTAAACTAATGCCCAATTTTTCAATAGAACCCTTTGAATACGCTTTAAGATACAAATATGGTTTATCTTCGTTCTTACTACCATCCAATAAACTGTAACCTAAATCTTCATTTAAATATACTTCATCAACATTTCTATTATTATATATATATTTCAAATCATCAGTAGGCACATTATAAAACACATAATGATAATCTCCAGAATATTCTTTTTCATATTCAATAATAGTAGTTCTAAAACTACTAACAAGTGTTGCAACTCCAGTAATCAAAGCTGTAGATAAAATAATACCAATTATAGTAACCAACGTTCTTTTTTTATTTAACTTCAAATTTTTTATGGTTAATCTATTCAACAAATTCATATTACTCACCTACCCTTTTACAATTCTGCCATCTTCGATTTTTATAATCCTATCAGCAGTCTTTGCAATCTCTAAATCATGAGTAATCATAACAATTGTTTGATTATATTTTTTATTAGACAAACGTAGCAACTCTACAATCTCTTCACTAGCCTTTGAATCAAGATTTCCCGTAGGTTCATCAGCAAGCACAATACTTGGATTATTTATAAGACTCCTTCCAATTGAAACTCTTTGCTGTTGACCACCTGATAATTGATTAGGTAAATGTCTTTTCCTATTAGTTAATCCTAAAGTCGCAATCAAATCATTTAATTGTCTTTGATCAGGTTTCTTTCCATCTAGTTCACAAGGCAAAGTAATATTTTCCTCAACATTTAAAATAGGAATCAAATTATAAAACTGATAAATAATTCCAACCTGTCTTCTTCTGAAAATTGCCAAAGCATCATCATTCAATGAATAAATATCCTTACCCTCTATAAAAACTTTTCCAGAAGTAGGTCTATCAACGCCACCAATCAAATGAAGCAACGTAGACTTTCCACTTCCAGAACTACCAACTATTGCAACAAATTCCCCTTTTTCTATTGAGAAAGAAACATCATCCACTGCAACAACTTGATTATCACCTTTTCCATATCTTTTTGTTAAATTTTCAACCCTTAAAATTTCCATAACAAAATCCTTTCTTATTTAAATTTACTAAACACATTATATAAATCAAAAGTGACAATCAAATGACTCATTTAGTTTTTTATAAATATTCAATATAAATTTTACTTAGTATAACATGTATATTATTTTTTAATATTCGATAGCATAAAAGTATATATTAATTTTTAAGACATCGCGCAGCGATCAAAGGAACAAAGCATAGCTTTGTGACTGCGATTGAAGCAATCTTTTCAAATGAAAGAGCCGAAGGCTCATCAAGATTGCGACAGCAAGATGTTTAAAAAATAATATATACTTTTTATGCGTTGCACAATAATTTTAAACTTTTAATATAATTTTTTTTACTCTATATCTGCATAATAAAAATTTTAACAAAGATGCATATGCATATACGCCACTGCTTTTTATCGTCTATTTTGGTTGCCAATAAAGTTGTACTTTCTAACGTCTAAAATATTTAATCGTAAACACCGTCCCAACTCCAACCTTCGAATCCACACTGATAAACCCATCCTGTTTCTCAATAATCGACTTTGAAAGTGCTAAGCCAATACCAAAACTATCCTCTGCAGAATTATTTCTCTTATAAAATCTCTCAAAAACATGAGGTAAATCCTTCTCATCAATGCCCTTTCCTTCATCTCTAATTACAATTTTAGTATATAAATCATTCTCCTCGGCACTAATAAAAATATTTTTTCCTTCAGCTGTGTATTCAACAGCATTTTTCACAATATTCAAAACCGCTTCTTTATTCCAACTATAATCCCCATCAAAAGAAATTTCATCAGAAATATCAACATGAACGTCAAGACATTTCAATTCAATAAGTACATCTAAGTCAGCCAAAACATCTGCTATCATCGCATTTACATTAATTTTTTCATTATCAAACTCAACTACACATGCATCCAACTTTGACAACTTAAGCAAAGAAAAAATCAAAAAATTCATTCCCTTAACTTGTCTTAAAATCTCTAAAGTAAACTTTCTTCTAGTATCGCTATCCATATCATCATTTTCTAAGATATTATCAAGCAATATTTGAATTGATGTAATTGGTGTTTTAAGCTGATGAGAAATATCCGAAACCAATTCCAAAATAGCCTCATTTTGCTTTCTCTTACTTTCTGAATCCTCTTTTAACATAACAGTAATCTTATACAAAGAATCTTTTAACCTATTAAGTTCATCTTCAGACTCTTTATCAATTCCAATCTCACACATTTTGTTTGAAACATCTTGAATATACCTATCTAACTCATCTATTTTCTTTTTTCTCTTGCTAGTATAAATGCAAAAAACAACTAATAACAAAGCACCTAATCCAATTAAAATAGCCAAATTACCAATCACTGTTACTCTTCTAGTATGTTCCATTTTTCTAAAAACATATAGATCATCAGAAATTCCATAATCAGCAAGTACATCATTAGAACCTTCGATATTATCTGCATTAATAAACTCAACAATCTCTTCTTCACTAACCTCTGGATATTTCTCCTTAACCATTTCAACCATAGTGTATGCATATCGATTTAATGAATTTTTATACTCAACATCTTGATAAATATTAAATCCCAACATACATATCATACATATTAAAATAACAACAACAGAAAATATTAAATATCTTCGTGCTACCAAATTTTTCATACTAAAACCTTCTCTTAAAATTCAATTTATAAACACTTATTTAAGCCTTTCTAAATACTATATAAAAAGAGCCACACATTACCACTAGTTATCTTTGCTAACTCTGTACCCAACACCTCTCACAGTTTCAATAATCTTACCACTCTTATCTCCAAGCTTTTCTCTGATTCTTTTTATATACACAGTAAGAGTATTATCATTTACAAAATTACCCGCCAAATCCCATATATCATTTAAAATCTCTTCACGAGTAATCAATTTATTAATATTACTAAATAAATTTAAGCAAATACTATATTCTAGTTTGGTCAAATCAACTTCCACATCATCTTTAAAAACTTTTCTCTGTACAGTATCCATAGAAATTCCTTTACAAGAAATTATGTCTGGTTTTCCATTTCTTCTAAGTACATTTTTTATCCTAGAAATTAATTCTCTATTTCTAAATGGTTTTATAATATAATCCTCCGCACCTAAGTCTAATCCATATACAACATCCTTTTCCTCATCTTTTGCAGTAAGAAATATCATTGGCAACTGTGGTCTATATTCTTTTATATATTTGCCCACTTCAAATCCACTGCCATCTGGCAAACCAATATCAATTAAAGCAATATCAAACATTTCATTTTCTAAAATATTAATTGCATCCTTTTTACACTTTACATATTCAAATTCAAATTTTTCTTCTTTAAATAAATATTCTAACCCTAATATTATAGAGTCATTATCTTCTATTAATAAAATTCTACTCATAAAATCTCCTAATACATAAAAGAGATTCTCGACATAAACTATCAAAAATCTCTTTTGTACTTATTTATTTTTATTAAACTCTGCAAAAGCCTTTTGATTTTCAGGACTGTATCCCGCCAAAATATCAGCATTTTTATCATGGATTTTTTCAATAACTTCATTTAAAATTTTCTCATCCTTAAATGTAGATGTTAATTGAATTTTCTTCTTATCCTTTGTAATCAAAACAACATACTTGCCAGTAGTAATTCCTCTATATCTCACTTTCTCAATATAAGACCAGTAAATATCGGCATACTCAATAACATTAATTGCACCTGCATAACTAACCAAATATTTATCTGTAATATACAATTTAAGTTTTTGGTAAAATATTGCACTTTCTTTTCCGATTTCTTCTTCAATATCCCTCTTATCATATTTATGCAATGTTTTATTGGTCTTCGAATTATTAATAAAAAATACTATTATAATAATTCCAGCAAATACATCAATTATCATACCTACTGCATTTAAAGCACCTATAATACCATCTTGTGGAGTTTCTGTTTCATCAAGATAACATTTTCCAAGATATTCATTATAATTATCCGTTGTTAATCCACTATCAGACTCTTCATTAAAAGCATTTATAACTAAATTCTTTAACTCATCAGGTGTATTATATAAATACCCTTTCAACTCATATGAAAAACTATCACCCTTATCATCATATTGATTTATCATGTCATTATATGTATCATCAGTCAATCTAACAACATAATAATTAAAATTTGTATCAATTATAAGATAATATTTACTAACAACTTCATCTTCTTCTTTTTCGCCAAATTGATACGGAATATATGGAGTAGTCACAGTAACATATTTTCCTTCACTATCATTATTATTAGCAATTAAATTGTTCCAATTTTCAGGAACTTTTGAATTTACACTTTCTTTAATTTTAAAAGCTCCAAAATAACAACAAACAGAAATAATAACTAAAATAATTCCAATAAATAATTGCTTTTTCAATAATTTAACCATATTATCAATCTTCATTTTTATTCCCACTTTCTTTTGTAACAATAGATTATATCAATCCTATCTAAAAGTCAAACAAATTTGAATATTAAAATATTTTTTGAACATAATAATTTCAGGTGGTGATATAAAATGACAAATAAAGAACTTTTATATATTGAAGATGCATTAGGACACGAAAAATTTATGAAATGTTGTAGTAAAAACACTTCTTCTCAAATACAAGATGCAGCACTTTCTCAGTATATTGGAGAATTAGAGCAAAAACATTGTGAACTTTTTGACAAATTTTTAAATTTATTATAAGGAGTGTTTTAAATGGAAGACAAAGATTTAATGGAAAAAGAATTATTAATAATAAAAGGAGTTTGTGACTTATACTTGCATGGCACAATAGAATCCTCTACTCAAGAAGTACACTGTGCATTCAAAGAAGCTTTAAATATTTCTTTAGATATTCAAAACAAAATATATAATCTAATGAAAGAAAAAGGATGGTATCAAACTCAAGAAGTTGATCAAATGCAACTAGCATCTGTAAAGCAAAAGTTTCAATCAAATAACTAATAAAAAGGGTATTCTATTATTGAATACCCTTCACTTTATTCATTTTTCTTACTGCATTAATAACATCACCATATACATAAAAACTACCAACTACTAAATTTACCACATTTTCTTCATCATTTTGAGTATTTAATATTGCACTCTCTAAAGGCTGTATTTCTATTCTATCTTCTCCTACATAACCTTTCATACACTCATACAAGTCATTTCCAGATACATATCTTTCTGGATTATTTCCAGATGTAAGAACATATTTGGCTTCATTGTCATTAGCAAGAATTTTCAACATTTTTTTATAATCTTTACTTTTAAGAATAGATACAATATACACTCTTTTCATTTCTGAATAATACATCGGAACCATTTTCTGAAGATTTTCCATTGCAGGTTCATTATGTGCTCCATCATAAACTATAAAAGGCTTATCTGATAACTTTTCCATCCTTGCTTTATGAATAACAGTTTTTAACCCCTCTCGTACACTATCTTCAGAAATTTCATAACCACTATCTCTTAAAATATTTATTGTTTCTATACACAAACTAGCATTTTTTATTTGAACCGTTCCTTTCAAATTTACAGCCACACCAATCATATTTTTATAATTGAAGTATTGCAAATCACTATCATATCTATACTTTGAAATATCATTTTCTTTTACAATATGAAGCTTATTTTCTTTAGTATGGCACACCTCTTTAAAAACACCATTTACGTCAGGTGCTTGTTCAAAAATAACAGTATTTGAATTTTCTTTTATTATTCCAGCCTTTTGAAAAGCAATTTCAGGTAATGTATTACCTAAAAGATGCATATGATCATAACCAATAGAAGTTATAACTGATACCAAAGGATGCGTTATAATATTAGTACAATCATATAAACCACCAAGTCCAGTCTCTAAAACTACAAAATCTACATTTTTTCTATAAAAATATAGTAGTGCCATTGTTGTTTCTAATTCAAACAAAGTAATTTTTGATTTTTCATTTTCTTCGTACTCATCAATTAAAGGCTTCAGTTCCTCAATTATTTCTTGCATTTCTTCATCTGAAATTTCTACACCGTTAATACTTATTCTTTCATTATATCTAATTAAATGAGGGGACAAAAACTTACCAACACGATACCCTTGAACTCTTAATATATTAGATATTATCTCTACGCAACTACCTTTTCCATTTGTTCCTGCTATATGAATAAATTTCATTTTTTTCTCAAAGTTATTATATTTATCCATAAAATATTGCATAGCATTCAAAGAAGGATCCTTTGTTCCTTTATAAAATCCTTTTAAATACTCATTTACATCAATCATTTCTTCATTCTCCCAAATACATTATCTATAATATTTTTATCAATTTTTTCAGCAAAAGTCAATGTAATAAAACAACACATAAAATGTGAGTAATATAAATCACTCACATTAATAATAAATCTAATTTTTTAAACTTCTAACAATATCAGAAATTTTATCTTTAGTCTGTTTATACCCCAATTCATACAATTCTTTTTGCCTTTCTTTAGCTAATAAACCAACTTTAGGCATATATAATTTTAATAAATAATCAGTACCATCCCATTCATAATTAGCAAGTTCAGAACACAAAATTGAAAAAGACTTATTAAGTACTTCATAAATGTTATCACATTTTTTCTTATCCTTATCAACAAATACAATACTTACAACTTTATCAGCACCAGATTTTTTAGATTCTCTCCATGGTAAATTTTCAGCAATTCCGCCATCTACTAGTAAATCATCATTAAATCTACACGGTGAAAAAATTCCTGGATAACTACAACTAGCCTGTACCGCTGTACCAACACTAATATCATTTACATACTTAATATCTCTGCTTCTATTTTCAATTATTTTATTCGAAAAAACATACAACCCTTCTGTACACAAATTAACTGCTGGAATGACTAGTGGCATCTTAATTTGATTAATATTAGTAATACCTTTTTTCAAGCAATATTTATCCACTAACTTTTTAATAACCTTGCCACTATTTAGTCCATCAATCCTTAATCCATTTCCTATCACAAAATCTTTTGCAATTCTTTTTATATTTTCAAAATCAATATACCTAATATCTTTTATATGCTTAATAAAAATAGCATATATTTCATCAGTAGAATATCCAACTGCATATAATGCTGCAACAATACTACCTGACGACGTTCCAGCAATATAATCAAATTTTATATTTGCCTCTTCTAAAGCTTTTATAGCACCAATATGAGCAAATCCTTTGACTCCTCCACCGAGCCAAACATAACCCTAATTTCATAAAATTCACCCAATATATACTATTAAATTTTAAAGAAAATGTCATACTATTCCGAAAAAAAGAGAACTTATCGAAAAAATCCATAAGTTCTCTTAAGAAGCAGACTCTTTTGTTTTAGTTAGTATAAACCGTGCACACAATATATTGTGATCCAAAGCGATCAGTTGAACTATGCTCATCCATATAAATGTCAATCTCATACCCATTAATTGCACCTCCACAATCTTCTGCAACATATGTATGACCATTTATTTGAACTTTAGATCCATACGGAACAACATCCGGATCCACCGCTATAGTCCTACCAGCCTCGGCAGTTACGCCTGTACTAGTTTGGGTTCCATAACCTTCACTACAAGAATAACATCCACAATATGCTGTAACATGAAATTCATGTGTCCAACCTTTTTTAACTTCTTCTTGCTTTTTTGCTTCTTGTTCCTTTTCCTCTTTTTTAAGTTTATCTTGTTGCTTTTCCAAACTTAATTGTTGCTCTTTCAAACTTAATTGTTGTTCTTTCAAACTTAATTGTTGCTCTTTTAAGACTTGGTTAAACATCAAAATATTAGCATTTGAAAAAGAAGAAAAAAGTCCAACTTGACTTAAAATTTCCTTTGAGGTGCTATCAGTAGCTGTAATCACATTTTTTGCTACGTCAGCTTCCTTTGCATTTACTTGTTTAGGATCACAAACCATTCCCAAAATTAAACAAGCTACGCATAAGAATATAGTTGCGTTTATTCTATGTTGTCTCAAAATATCAACCTCCATCCTAAAGCGTCTGCTTATATATTATATCACATTTGGAGGCTTTTTTCAATTATGTTAACCTCTTATTCCTTTATCAAATCTTTTATAACTTCCCCAGCAATAATCATACCTGCAACACTTGGTACAAAAGAAATACTTCCAGGTACTTGATTTTTAACAGCACAAGTTCTCTTAGCTCCCGGGGGACAAACACAATGATTTTTACAACTATTCTCTGCACTCTCATATGGTTTTATTGGCTCTTCTTTTGAATACACAACTTTTAATTTTTTTATACCTCTTGACCTCAATTCTTTTCTCATAACTTTTGCCAAAGGGCAAACACTCGTCTTATAAATATCAGTTACTTCAAATCTAGTTGGATCCAGTTTATTTCCAGTTCCCATTGCAGACATAATTGGAATATTTAATTTATCTGCCTGCATAACAAGTTCTATTTTACCTGTAACAGTATCTATTGCATCAACAATATAGTCAACACTTTCATCAAGTATTTTTACTTCTGAATCAGGCATAAAGAATTCCTTAAATACCTCCACTTTCGCATCTGGGTTAATTTCTAAAATTCTATCTTCCATTAAATCAGCTTTATACTTTCCAATAGTCTTTCTTGTAGCATGTATCTGCCTATTTAAATTAGTTAAACACACTTCATCATCATCAACTAAAATAAAGTTTCCTACACCAGCCCTAACAAGCCCTTCAACTACAAAAGAACCTACACCTCCAACTCCAAATACTGCTACCTTTGCATTATGTAATTTTTCCACTCCATCTTTTCCAATTAAAAGTTCTGTTCTTGAAAATTGATTCATTTCAATTATTCCTTTCTATAAAGTTTCCATTTTTTCATTTATTTCATCTTCACAACTTCTCATTGCTAGAATTGTCTTCTCAATAAGTTCATCCAACTCCCAGCCTAACATTTCAGCACCATCTAATATAACTTTTCTAGAGCAACCTGCTGCAAATTTTTCAGTTTTAAATTTCTTTTTAACAGATTTTACTTCCAAATCTTTTGTACTTTTTGAAGGTCTCATAATCGCAACAGCACCAATAAGTCCAGTAAGTTCGTCAGTTGCAAACAAAACCTTCTCCATTTCATGTTCTGGTTTTATATCAACACAAATACCATATCCATGGCTTGCTGTTGCACGAATTAATCTATCATCTAAACCTTTTTCTTTCATTATTTCTTGGCTTTTTTGACAATGCTCATCTGGATATTTTTCAAAATCTAAATCATGTAATAAACCAACAATTCCCCAAAATTCTTCTTCATTTTCATAGCCTAATTCTTTAGCAAAATATTTCATTACTCCTTCAACAGTTAATGCATGTCTTAAATGAAAACTCTCTTGATTATATTCTCTTAAAAGATTCCACGCCTCATCTCTACTTAACATATTCATTACTCCTTTTCATTAATATATTTATTATTTTATTCCTCGTAATCTAAGTGCATTTAAAACAACAAACAAACTACTTAATGTCATCGCTAAAGCAGCTAATATAGGATTCATACTTAGTCCAAAGCTTGTAAAAACTCCCATTGCAAATGGAATCATACAAACATTATAGAAAAATGCCCAAAATAGATTCTGTTTAATATTTCTAATAGTCTTTGCACTAATATCAATCAAATCATTAATTCTCTCCAAATTATCATTCATAATAACAACTTGTGCAGAATCCATTGCAATATCAGTACCAGAAGAAACTGAAACACCAATATCAGCTTTCACTAAACTAACACTATCATTAATTCCATCTCCGCACATCATAACAAGTCCATCTTTTTTAAACTTATCGATTTGTTCGGCTTTTTGTTTTGGCATAACATTAGCAATTACATTATCAATACCAATAGATTCTGCTATTTTCTTTGCAGTTTTTTCATTATCACCTGTAAGCATAACAACATTAATATTTCTTTTTTTCAATTTTGCAATCACATCTACAACGTTTTCTTTTACAACATCTTTTACTCCAATTAAACCAGCCAATTTTCCATTTAAACCAATAAATAAAATACTATTTCCGTCATTCATTAATTCTTCCGAATCATCTTTTTGTATAGGAATATTAGCTTGTTCCATCAAATTTCTATTTCCAATTAAAACTTCGTATTGATCAACATTCGCTGATACACCTTGTCCGGAAATAGCCTTAAAATCTGATATTTCTTGTAGTTTTATTTTTCTATATTCTACCTCTTCAATAATAGCTCTTGCAATTGGATGTTCAGACTTTTTCTCAACACTTGCACAAATAGATAAAAGTTCATCATCACTAAGCTCACTATAATTATAAATTCTAGAAACACTTAAAGTTCCTTTAGTCAAAGTTCCAGTCTTATCAAACATAATAGTTTTTACTTTATGTGCATTTTCCAAACTCTCACTATTTTTAACTAAAATGCCTTTTCGACTGCATACACCTGAAGAAATAACAATTGCTAAAGGTGTAGCAAGACCTAAACTACATGGGCAAGCAACAACTAATACCGTAACAAAAGCATTAATTGCAAAAGCAAAATCTTTTCCTAGAATTAACCATAGTATAAAAGTGACTATTGCGATTGTTATTACTATTGGGACAAAAACGCTACTAACCTTATCAGCCACCTTAGAAATAGGAGCTTTTGTATTTGTAGCTTCCACAACCATCTTTACAATTTCAGACACTGTTGATTCTTTACCAATTTTCTCAGCCTCGTACTTTATTGCTCCATCATAATTAATACTTCCAGCAATAACCTTAGAATTTTTTTCAACTTTTACAGGAATACTTTCACCAGTTATAAATGACTCATTAATATGTGAACTTCCATCAATTACTGTTCCATCAACTGCAATTTTCTCTCCAGGTTTGCAAACAACAATATCACCTTTTTCAATCTCATCTAATGTCACAGTCATTTCTTTACCATTTCTTTCAATAGTTGCAGAATTAGGTGTAATGCTCATTAATTCCTGAAGGGCCTCCTTAGTTTTATCCGTATTTATCTCCTCAACATATTTACCTATTTTAATAAAAAACAGTACCACAGCAGAAGATTCAAAATAAAGTGAATGTAAAAACTCCATTCTACCAAGTGCAATATTAATTGTACCATAAACACTATAAATAAAACTTGCTAAAACGCCAATAGTAACTAATGTATCCATATTAGGTGTTCCATGAATTAAATTTTTAACTCCATTTTTCAAAACATCATATCCTAATCCTAATACAACTGTTGTTAAAACTAACAATGAAACTGCATAATTCAATGGATAAATCATCATGCTCAAAAAAGGAATATCAGGCAACCCAATCATATGAGCCATAGATATATATATAGTCAATATTGAAAAAATTGAAATTAACCATAATTTTATTTTTTCTCCTGACTTTCTTTTCTCTTCTCTTTCTAAATTATCAATTCCAAGACTTTCAAACCCAGCTTTTTCAACAAATTTCTCTACATCAGCTAACATCAATTTATCATCATCATATTCAATACTTGCATTATTCATAACCAAATTAACACTAGCAACTTTGATTCCATCCTGTTTATTTAAATATTTTTCTAATCCGCTTGAACAAGCACTACAGGTCATTCCACCAATTTTTAATAAAACCTTCTTCAAAACAGTTCTCTCCTTTTATTCAACCTCAAAACCACTATCAACAATAGCATTTTTTATTTCATCTAATGTAATTATTTCTTTATTAAATTCTATATTAGCCATACCTTTTTCAAAACTTACTTCTGCATTTGATATACCATCTAAATTAGACAAAACCTTTTGTAGTCTTGCACTACATCCTGTACAATGCATTCCCTCAATTCTTAATTCAATATTTTCCATAATAAATACCTTCCTTTCTTAATTTTATGATTGATTAATTATCAACCACATTTATAATCTTTCCTTATCTTAATCTTTTTATTAAATCCATAACTTCTTCAATTATATCTAAATTGCCAGATTGAATTTCATAAGTCACACAAGTTGCTATATGACTTTCTAAAATTGAATTTTCTAAACTTTCTAAAGCCTTATTTATTGCAGATAATTGAGTTAAAACATCGTCACAATATCTATCATTTTCAATCATCTGTTTTACACCCCTTACTTGACCTTCAATAATATTAAGCCTTTTAGTAAGCCTCTTTTTTTCTTCATCTGTTCTATGTGTGGATTTTTGACACATTTGACATTTCTCACATTTACCACATGGCATATTCTTATCACCTCAGCCAAGATTATATACCCCCATAGGGTATGCGTCAAGATAAAAAAAGAAACAGTATCATATTGACATTGCTTCTTTCTTATTTCCAATCTTATTCAAATCAAAATATTATATTTTATTCTTCTTCATCATCAATTTCAACAGTAAATCTAACGTCCTTCCAAATATCAATATCAATTTCAGACATACTTCTTGGCTTTTCAACATTTAATAATTTTATTTTTTCTTCTGAATCAACAAAATCAGCAAATTGTTCTTTTACATCATCTATATAGTCTTTATAATCTTTTGATTTCGTCTTCTCATACTCATCCATAAATTCTAAAAAAGAACCCACTGAATTTATAACATATTCTACCCCTTACAACATAATAATACTATCACTAATAATTTTTAATGTAAAGGAAATATTACATATAAAAAATCAATTAGATTTTAATTAAACCTAATTGATTTTTCTCTAAGCCTCTTTTTCAGCTAATTCTCTACGTTCACTTTTAATTGATTCGAACTTTTTAGTAACCCCATATACCACATAAAATGGTAAAAACATTTGCCCCAAAATCATAAGTGGCGTAAACCATCTACCAGTTGCATCATATATAAATTCAATTGGTGTATTTGGAAAATTTTTTGATATAAACATCAAATTACTATTAAATTCTGCATTAACAATTAAAGCCAACAAACAAATAATACCAACAAGGCTAGCAAAATAAATTATGTCTTTTTTCTCTAATTCAATATAATGAGTTTTATTTATTAGTAAAGTCAAATACACCATAGTTCCATGGAAAAAGAAACTATGAATACTTATAAAATGAAATGCTGGATATGTTGGTAAAGAAGTCGTTGGAAATAAAATAAATACCAATCCACCAACTATTGATCCTGTTGCTAAAAACACATCGCCAGCTCGCCTAAAATGTCCTCTTGTAAAAGAACTCAAAAAGCCAGCATATAATAATAAACTACAATAATATAAAGGCATCCACTCTTTAACATTAGTAATTTTTACATCTTGCAATGTGTATAATATTTTGAAAATTTCTAAAGCCCATAAAATAATAGTTAAATTTTTTATAATTTTATAGACTTCCTCTTTACTCTTATGAACTGTTTTTTTTAGTGCAATCCCAACACATAAAAAAGTTGCAACAATTAAAGCAAAATGCTCTGGTGTAAACAATCCACAAGCCTTATATTCACCGGGTTTTGCGAAAAACATAATACTCCCCATTCTTCTATAAATTTTATCCCCCACAATGCTATTATTATACCACAAATATATTTTTTTGCTACATATTTGACCAGCAATATCAAAAAATGTCGAAAAAAAATATCATGCAAAACGCTTTAATCTTCTAAACAATTTTTCCACCACCAACAACAATGTCATCCAAATAAAACACAGCTGACTGTCCAGGCGTAATTCTAGCAACAGGATTCTCAAAAACTACCTTTATAGTATCATCATCAACCATCTCAATTGTAGCCATCTCTTCTTTGCTAGAATATCTTGTTTTAACAGAAACCCTCATAGAGTCCTCAATCTTGTCAACAAGCAACAAATTAATATTTTTAACAATCATTTCCGTTTTATAAATATACTCTTTTTCTCCAACAATAACCTCATTCTTAGCCCTATTAAAACCAACTACAAACAAAGGCTCCTTATACGAAATTCCAAGTCCTTTTCTTTGACCAATAGTATAATTATAAAGTCCATTATGTTTTCCTAAAACCGTACCATTCACATGAACAATATTGCCTTTCCTAGGCTTCAAATTAGAATTCTCCTCAAGGAATCTTTTATAGTTTCCATCAGGAATAAAACATATATCTTCACTATCAGGCTTATTGGCCGTTTTCAAATTATTCTCTTTAGCAATTTTTCTAATCTCATCTTTACTTTCAAAATCAGCCAAAGGAAACACAACATGTTCTACTAAATTCTTTGGAATATTCCACAAAACATAGCTCTGATCTTTCTTTCCAGCCTTAGACTTCTTAAGAACCCATCTATCATACTTCTCACTATATTCTGTTTTAGCATAATGACCTGTCGCAATATACTCACAGCCAAGTTCCTTAGCTTTCTCATACATAAGTCCAAACTTCATAAACTTATTACACTCTATACAAGGATTTGGAGTCAAACAATTAGAATAACAATTTATAAAATCATCAATTACATACTTTTTAAATTCATCTTTAAAATTATAAATAAAATGAGGAACACCAATCTGATTGCAAACATTTTTTGCATCAATATATGTATTCGTATTACAACAACTACTTCCAGCAAACAGCTCCATAGTCGTTCCAACTACTTCATACCCTTGTTCTTTTAAAAGAAGTGCAGATACAGAACTATCAACACCTCCACTCATTCCAAGTAGAACTCTCTTTTCTTCCATTTAAAAATCCCTTCTTATAACAGCTTTAAAATTCTCAACTAAACATCTTAATGACAACAAGATGAAGAAATTTTTCCGTCAGTTTCACCCTTTTCAATCATATCCTCTAACGTGTGCCAAGCAAGCAAAGCACACTTAACCCTAGCAGGCATATTAGAAACATTCTTAAAAGCAATAGCCTCCTCAAGTTTTTCAAGTTCAGCATCATCAGTAATTTCTCTTTTAATCATTTCAATAAAAGTTTTAATTATCTCTTTTGCCTCATCAATAGTTTTTCCTCTCAATGTATCAATCATAACAGATGTAGAAGCTTGAGAAATTGCACAACCATGGCCAGAAAAAGCCATATCAGAAATCACATTTCCCTCAAGTTTCATCTCCAAAGTAATCTCATCACCACAATTAGGATTATGACCAATCTCTGAAAACTCAGCACCATCAAGTTTTTTCTTATTATAAGAATTCATACTATGTTCCATTATAATATCATTATACAATTCATCTAAATTATCCAATTTAATATCCTACCTATTAATATATTTTTCAAACATCTTATATGCCTTCTCAATTCCAGCAACTAATCTATCAATATCATCTTTTGTATTATACACATAAAAACTTGCTCTACAAGTTGAATCAATTCCTAAGAATCTCATAAGTGGTTGAGCACAATGATTTCCAGATCTAACGCATACATTCTCAGAATCCAAGATACTTGCAACATCATGAGGATGAACTCCCTTTATATTAAAAGAAATAACAGCAGAGTGATTCTCAACATTAGGCGTCATATACAAATCTAAATAATCAAGCTTAAGCAACTTTTCACGAGCATACTCAACAATTTCTCTATCATGTTCTTGAATCTTATCATATCCAATGCTATTAATATAATCAATAGCAGCACCTAATCCAACAACACCTTCAACATTTTGTGTTCCTGCTTCAAACTTATTTGGAAGTGGTGCAAATGTTGTATTTTGTTCATGAACATATTCAATCATATCTCCACCCATTAAAAATGGATTCATTTTATTTAACAACTCTCTCTTACCATATAAAACACCAATTCCAAGAGGTGCAAACATTTTGTGTCCAGAAAATACAAGAAAATCAGCATCCAAATCTTGAACATCAATCTTCATATGAGGAATACTTTGAGAAGCATCAACAATTACAATAGCACCTTTTTTATGAGCATACTTTATTATTTCCTTAACATTATTTATAGTTCCCAAAACATTTGAAACATGAGTAATTCCAACTATTTTAGTATTATCAGTAATCTTACTTTCAATTTCTTCTTTTGAAAGTTCAAACTCATCATTAATATACATGTACTTCAATTCACTACCAGTTTTTTGAGTAACAAATTGCCAAGGAACCAAATTAGAATGATGTTCCATAATAGAAATAACAACATCATCACCTTTTTTCAAATTATCTAAACCATAAGAATAAGCAAGCAAATTCAAACTCTCACTCGCATTCTTTGAAAAAATAATTTCTTCAGCATGTCTTGCATTTATAAACTTTGCAATCTTAGCCCTTGTATCTTCATACATAGCAGTAGCTTCAATACTCAAAGTATACGCACCTCTATGAGGATTCGCATTAAACTTATCATAAAAATTATCTATTGCATCAATAACCATTTGAGGCTTTTGAGCAGTCGCACCACTATCTAAATATGCAATATCTCTATTCTTAAAAATCGGAAAATCATCTCTAAAATCCATTAATCCAATCTCCTATCTATTTCATCCAAAATTTCTGTTCTTAATTCGTCATCTGTTATTCTTTCTAATATCTTATTAAATCTAGATTTTACAATCAGCTTTATTGCATCATTATATCCAATTCCTCTAGACATAATATAGAAAAGTTCTTCTGCATCAACCTTTCCAGATGCAGTACTGTGATTTCCTTCAACATCATCCTCAGTACATAAAAGCATTGGCAACGCAATTGATTTTGAATCATCTGTCAAAAGCATGCAATACTCATTCTCATCACCAACAGCCTTTTTGCAGCCTTTCTTAAAATCTATTGTACCTTTAAAATTCTTTTTACTATGATTCTTCAAAGCTCCTTGTACATCAATATTAATATCAGTTCTTTCACCTCTAAGCTCTGCAATATAATTAATATCTTTAACTTGCTCATCTGTTCCTAAATAAATAGTCTTCAAATCATTTTTCGAACCTTGTCCTACCATATTAGAATAATAATTAGAAACACTCGTCTTTGCGCCAATATCAATAATTGTATAATTAACATCAGCACCATCTTCAAAAGTATTCTCAATAGCTTCAAAATTCAAAGAAACATTATTCAATAAATTAATAACAGCGACATTCACTTTTGAACCATTTTTAGCATTTAACTTCAAAATACCATTATGAAAACACTGTTTTTCAGTATTAGAAACATATCTAATAACAACATTCAAGTTACTATTAGCCTCAATCTCTAAATAATTAGACAATACCAAATTGTCATCATCAAAGCAAAAATCAATTTGAACATCGTCCTTCTTATCAGCAACAATTTTCAAAGAGTTATTATAATTTTTCTCAATGTTCTCTTCAAAAACCTTGCTCATGCCATAAACCATCTTCACGTCAGGCTTAACCTCTGAAACCTCGCAACTATTCTTTTTAATCTCAACATTCTCAAACTTATTTGAATTTTCAGGCAAATCAATATTTTCTAACACTATATTATTAATTCTAAAATTTCTAGATGTCCTAATAGGTGTTTCATTTACAACAACTTTTTCCATTATCCAATACTTCCCTCCAATTCTAAGTTTATCAAATTATTCATCTCAACCGCATACTCAACAGGCAACTCTTTTGAAATAGGATAAGCAAAACCTCTAACAATCATAGCCTTCGCATCTTCCTCAGAAAGTCCTCTACTCATTAAATAGAAAATCTCTTTATCACTTATCTTACCAATCTTAGCCTCATGAGAAAACTCAACTTCATCAGTTCTAATATCATTAACTGGAATAGTATCTGATCTTGAAATATCATCAAGCATTAAAGACTCACAACTTACACTACATTTTGAATTCTTTGCATTCTCATCAATTCTAACCAAAGCCCTATACGTACAAGAACCCCCAGCTTTAGAAATTGATTTAGAATTTACAACTGAAGATGTATTTGGAGCATTATGAACCACCTTAAAACCAGTATCTAAGTTTTGACCTTTACCAGCAAAAGTAATACCAGTATATTCAGTCTTTGCATTCTCTCCGTTCAAAATACTCATTGGATACAACATCGAAACCTTAGATCCAAAAGAACCTGTAACCCAATCAATCTGAGCATTTTTTCCAACTAAAGCCTTCTTTGTATTCAAATTCATCATATTCTTTGACCAGTTCTCAATTGTTGAATAACGTAAATACGCATCATCCTTAACATATAACTCAACACAACCAGCATGTAAATTTACCTTATTATATTTAGGAGCTGAACAACCTTCAATAAAATGTAAACTTGCCCCCTCATCAACTATTATCAAAGTATGTTCAAACTGACCAGACTCAGGTGAATTCAATCTAAAATAAGATTGCAAAGGAATATCAACCTTAACACCCTTTGGAACATACACAAACGAACCACCAGACCATACAGCAGCATGCAAAGCAACAAACTTATGATCACTAATAGGAACACACTTCATAAAATGTTCCTTAACAATCTCAGGATAATCTCTAACCGCACTCTCCATATCAGTATAAACAACACCCTGCTTAATCAATTCATCCTTTATACTATGATAAACGACTTCTGAATCATATTGAGCACCAACACCTGAAAGGGACTTCTTCTCAGCATCAGGAATGCCTAACTTATCAAAAGTGTTTTTTATATCTTCCGGAACATCATCCCAATTAGTATTCAATCCAGATTTAGGTCTAACATAAGTTGCAATCTCGTCCATTTTCAAATCAGACAAATCCGGTCCCCAAGTAGGAAGTTCCAATTTATTATACATTTCCAAAGCATCTAATCTAATCTTAAGCATCCAATCTGGCTCATTCTTCATCTTAGAAATCTCAGTAACGATTTCTCTGTTCAAACCCTTCTGCATCTTAAAATCATAATCATCCACATTTTTTATATCATATATATTTCTATTTATATCTTCTACTCTAGTCTTTTCTGACATAAAAATTAGTCCTCTTTTCTCTTATATTCTTCATATCCATTCTCTTCAATAGTCTTAGCCAAATCTGCATTTCCAGTCTTAACAATCTTACCATCAACTAAAACATGAACAAAATCAACATCTAAGTATTGTAAAATACGAGTATTATGAGTGATTATAACAACCGCATTCTCATCAGATTTATACATTTCAATTCCCTTTGAAACAGTTCTAATCGCATCAACATCAAGACCAGAATCAGTTTCATCAAGAATAGCAAGTTTTGGCTCTAATACAAGCATTTGAAGAATCTCATTTTTCTTCTTTTCTCCGCCAGAAAAACCAACATTCAAATTTCTCTCAACCAATTTAGGGTTCATATTCAATTCTTCAGCATATTGCATAACCTGTTTCTTAAATTCAAAAATTCTAACAGGTTTCTCTGTAATTTTTCCCTTAGCATATTTTAAAAAGTTCATATTAGAAATTCCTGGAATCTCCTCAGGAGATTGGAAAGACATAAACACACCCTTTTTAGCAATCTTATCAGTACTCAAATCATTAATATTTTCACCTTCAAATTCAACCACACCTGATATTTTTGTATACTCTGGATTATTTAAAATAACATTAGCAAGAGTAGATTTTCCAGCGCCATTAGGTCCCATAATAACATGAATTTCACCCTTATTAACCTGTAAATCAAGTCCCTTTAAAATTTGTTTTTCTCCTGCATTTACATACAAATCTTTAATGTCTAATAATGTCTTCATTAAAATAACTCCTTTAATTAATCTATAAATTTTCTCATTTTCATACTAACGCAGTAGGAATTATATCATCTATTTCCTACCGAGTCAATAGGAATACTATTTTCTTATCAAATCCGCCAAAGTTTTACTATCAACATAATCATTAATAGCCTTATCAAGACCTTCCCAAAAAGAAAAAGTAATACACTTATCCTTTCTATCGCAAGCACCATCTTCCTCTAAACAAACAATAGGTGCTAAATCTCCCTCTGACGCTCTAAGAATATCACCGACCTTATACTCTTCAGGCTTTCTATTCAATTTATAACCGCCATTATTTCCCCTAGCAGTCTGTAAATAACCTGCCTTATTAAGCATAGACACAATTTGTTCAGAATACTTCATAGACATTCCATTTCTCTCGGCAATCTCCTTTAGCGAAATAAAATTTCCATTATCATTCACCGCCAAATCTATCATTATACGAAGAGCATATCTTCCTTTACTTGATACTTTCATATTATTTCCTCCAACATTATCTATTATACTACCATTTTGGTAGGAATTGCAAGAAAAAGTTGAAAAATAAGTAAAAAATAGACATATCTTTCGATATGCCTATTCTAATAATTATATTTTTTTCTTAGTTCTTCAAATACAGTTCTTGCTTTATATGTCTTTCCATTTTTATATTGTTCTTCGCTTTTTTCTAGCATTTCAGAAACTTCATTAATTTCAAGCTCTTTAACCATTATTTCTCTTTGCATAATAAATCCCACATTTCCAATCACATATTTATTATATCAAATATTATCAAGAAAAAATAACAAATTTTCTCTACTACTAATCCTATTTATATTTCAATTTTATTAATCGTTAATGTAATCTCAAATTCTCCATCAAGTTTTGCATCAATCTAGTCTTTTATCGCATCCCTTAAATTCTCATAAGCCTTTTCAGATGTATCACCAGTACTCTAGCATAATAATAAAAACCACTCTCATCATTAATCGGCTGAATAATATAATTATATGGCAAATCTAAATATTTTTTTACTTCTTTCATCAGAAAATTCCCCCTTTATATTTATTATTTCTTACTATTTTAAAAGAAATATTTTATCTATATTGAGAACGCTCTCCTCCTTTCAAAAAATACATAGCCCATTAATATAATACCACATCAAAATCATAATACAATGTTTTTCTAAAATTTACCTGCATTAATTAGATACCACACACTAAAAAAAGGTCTCATTAAAAAGACCTTTTTTTCACAATCACCCCTCAAGTGACTCCCACTCTTCCATCAAACCATTATTCTTCTCCTCAAGTAACTCAATCTGTCCCTGAATCTCAGTCAATTTCTCATAATCCGTATAAACTTCTTCCTTCTGAAGCTCCAACTTCAAATCTGTAATCTGCTTATCATTCGCATCAATCTCTTTCTCAATCTTCTTAATCCTAGCGTCCTTTCTAGCCTGTTCCTTCTGCTGCAAATACAAATTATTAGAACTCTTCTCCTTCTTAACAGCCTGAACCTTTTCCGTCTGCTCTTCAATTCTTTCCTCCTCATATTTCTCATAAGAGCCATCAAAAAACTTAACACCCTGTTTAGAAAACACAAGCAAAGAATCAGTAACTTTATTTATAAAAAATCTATCATGTGAAACAACCAAAATTGTTCCCTTGTATTCCTCAAGCAACCTCTCCAAACTCTCTTTACCAACAATATCCATATGGTTTGTAGGCTCATCCAATATAAGTAAATTAGGTCCCTTCTTCAAAATCTTCGCAAGTTCTAGTCGAACCTTTTCGCCACCAGAAAGCATGCTAATTTTCTTAAAAACATCTTCACCATAAAACATAAATGCTGCCAAAGAATTTCTAATCTCTGTTGTAGTCAAGCTTGGGAACTCAGTAGCAAAATCATCAAAAACAGTCTTCTCGGAATCAAGTAAAGCCATCTGCTGATCAAAATAACCAACTTGAACATTATGTCCAAACTCAAACTCACCACCAAGCTTTTCAATCGTTCCAACAATAGTTTTAAGTAATGTTGACTTACCAATTCCATTCTCACCAATAATTCCAAGTTTTTGACCTCTATATAAATCAAATGAAATCTTCTGAATAGGGCTATCATATCCAATCTCTAAATCTTTAACATGTAAAACATCTCTTCCGCTTTCTTTTTCTAACGCAAAATTTGTTTTAAACGTAGTCAAATCATACTTACTAGGTTCTTTTACTTTAACCATATGCTCAATCTGTTTCAACTTAGCCTGAGCCATTTTAGCCTTAGAAGCTTTATATCTAAATCTCTCAACAACTCTCATCAACCTCTTTATCTCAGCTTGTTGATACTCATAATCCTTCAATTGTTTCTCATAATTGACTTTTTTCTGTCTTTCAAAATCAGCATAATTTCCAGTATACTTCGTAATTGCTCCATATTCAATCTCATAAACCTTATTAACAATCTTATCTAAAAACATTCTATCATGTGAAACTATCACAACAGCTCTCGGATAATTTCTCAAATACCCTTCTAACCACTCAATTGTAGAAACATCTAAATGATTTGTAGGCTCGTCCAAAAGTAAAATATCAGGCTTACTTAAAAGCAACTTCATAAATGCAATCTTGGTTCTCTGACCACCAGAAAACTCAGAAATCTTTTTTAGTTTATCATCAGCAGAAAATCCAAATTTATTAATAACTGTCTCATACTCTTTTTTGTATGTATAACCATCTAAAAATTCATACCTATCCATAGCTTTAGAATACTCAAGTGCAATCTCCTCAGACTTATCTGTTTGCATTTTTTCAACTAATTTCTGAATCTTATTTTCCAAATCAATTATTGGCTTATACACCTTCAAAATCTCATCAAGCATTGTAATAGAATCGTCTTCAAACTCAATCTGCTTTAAATAGCCAATTACAGGTGTACCTTCCTTATAAATACTAAACTTCTCATCACCAATTCCTTCAGAAAACATATCATTATTAATAATAGCTTTTAAAAGAGTAGACTTACCTGCACCATTTCTACCAACAATTGCAATCTTGTCTTTACCTTTTATTTCAAAATTTACTTCTTCTAAAATTGTTTCAGCACCGAATTCAACAGCACCATTTATAATTGTATAATTCATTTTTTCCTCTATCTAATTTTAATTTACTCATATAATACTAACATAGAAAAAAGCTGTGTGCAACATTTCACACACAGCCTTAAGCTCGAATTCTCATTATTTTCCCATTTTTTTAACTTCAATCCCCTCTTTTGTTCCATCAGTAACCACAACAATTGAACCATCCGTATCCGTTCTGTAAATAGAAACATTTTTCTTCTCTAATTTCTTAATTACAAAAGAATTAGGATGAGCATAAGCATTATCTTCGCCACAACTAATTAATGCATACCTTGGATTAACAGCCTCTAAAAAATCCATACTTGTAGATGTTTTACTTCCATGATGGCCAACATTTAAAATATCAGCCGAAATATCCATCTCTGCTTCAAGCAAATAATTTTCCACTTCATTCTGGCTATCACCAGTAAACAATGCAGAAACATCACCATAAGTTACTTTAATAACCAAAGATTTGTTATTAACAATATTTGCATGAGTTTCTTGAGATAAAATTTCAACATTAGCATCTCCAAATTTAAAAAATTTAAGAACACCATTTTTTTCATATGGAGATTCTATAGGAATTTTTTTTGCATGAAGTACGCTATTAGTAAACATAGAAATTTGCATATCAGTATACCAAAAAGCTTCCTGAAAGGTAGAAATATACTTCCAATCCATGCACATTATTTTTTCTACATTTATAGAACTAATAACTTTATGTGCTCCTCCCATATGATCAACATGATAATGCGTAAAAACCAACATATCTAACCGACTGATGCCATTACTTTTAAGATAATTAGTAACTGTTTTTCCATCAAACATATTTCCAGTATCAATCAACATTGCATGTTCGCCTTGAACAAGTAAAATAGACTCCGCTTGTCCAACATCAATTACATGAATTTCAAGATTTGAATCTAAATGTTCATATGCTTTGACTGTAGCTTCGTTAAAGAATGAAACATACCTAAAGATAAAAAGAAAAATAAGACAAAATATTATAATGAGAATTCTAATTTTCCTTTTAGATTTCCGCATAATAGAAACCTCCAATCTATGTGATATATTTCTATTATAGCATACACGTCAAATCTGCATAAGTACCTTCTCTTCAACACACATTTCAAAACATTTATAATAAAATACATATAAAAGTAAACATTAATAACATTTGCACTTATTGTAACATCTTTATCTTTGTTCATGCAGAAAATTTTCTTACCACATATAACTATCCCCAGTATGACTGAGGGTTTATCATTAAAGTAAAAAACGGTTACAAAAACATTTGTAACCGTCTTATATACTATCTCACATAACTATTAATATCCAGGTTTTTCAAGTAATCTAAACATATTTCTTTTATATTCTTCAACACCAGGTTGATTAAATGGATTAACTCCTAAAATCAATCCAGACATAGCACATGCTTTTTCATAGAAATAAATTAAATGACCTAAATTTTCTTCATCTAACTTATCAATAGTAACTTTTAAATTAGGAACATTTCCACTAACATGAGCTTCAATAGTACCTTCCATAGCTTTTTTATTTATATAATCTAATCCTTTACCAGCTAAATAATTTAAACCATCAACATTTTCTGAATCCTCTTTTACAACAATATCAGATTTTGACTCTTCAACAGCAAGAACAGTTTCAAATAAATGTCTTTCACCATCTTGAATGTATTGGCCCATTGAATGTAAATCAGTTGTTAAATCAACACCAGCTGGGAAAATTCCTTTACCATCTTTACCTTCACTTTCACCATATAATTGTTTCCACCATTCAGTGAAGTAATGTAATTGTGGTTCATAATTTGCAAGGACTTCAATCTTCTTTCCAGAATTATAAAGAAGATTTCTAACAACCGCATATTTGTAACAATCATTAAACTTAATACTTGGATCCATATATTTTTCTCTTGCATCTTTAGCACCTTGCATCAATTTATCAATGTCAACACCAGCAGTTGCAATAGGTAATAATCCAACAGCTGTTAAAACAGAAAATCTTCCACCAACATTATCAGGAATTACAAATGTTTCATAATTTTCTTCATCAGCTAATCCTTTAAGAGCACCTTTTTTCTTATCTGTTGTTACATAAATTCTCTTTTTAGCCTCTTCAACTCCATACTTAGTTTCTATTGCCTCTCTTAAAACTCTAAAAGCAATAGCAGGTTCAGTTGTTGTTCCAGATTTTGAAATAACATTAATTGAAATATCTCTTTCACCAATTAAATTTAATAAATCATTTAAATAATTTGGACTTAAATTATTTCCTGCATATACTACCATTGGTGTTTTTCTCTTTTTAGCAGGAAGCATATTGTAAAAACAATTTGTAATAGCTTCTATAACAGCTCTAGCTCCAAGATAAGAACCACCAATTCCTATAACTATTAATACATCTGAATCAGATTGAATTTTATTTGCTGCTTTCTTTATTCTTTCAAATTCTTTTTTATCATAATTTTCTGGCAAGTTAACCCATCCTAAAAATTGTGTCTCATCATCAGGATTTGCGTGCAATATCTCATGATTTTTAAGAACCGTCTCTTCCATCTCATATATCATTCTTTCATTAATACTTGAATTTTTAAAATCAAATTTTACCATTGTATCTCCTCCTTTAACTGCTTTTATTATAATTATAAAAATATTATTAATCAAGGCATTTTGTAACTTAGTATAAATTATTTATTCAATAGCATTAATTACTTCAGCTAAATATTTCATACTGGTCAAACATTCCTCCATAGTATTCCCCGTAGCCCCAACTTCTATAATACAAGATCCCTTCGCCAGATGTTCGTTATATCTATATTTACTAAGCAAAATAGGCTTAAATAATCCAGGATACATTTCATTTGCCTTCTCTTGAATTTTCACTGCAATTTTTAGATTATTAATCCAATTTGGATGACTCAATCCTCCTTCACTACTTCCCATAACAAACATAAGTTGTGCAGCTTTTTCTTCGCCAATCATAACACTTGGCCCATAACTGCTATCAGCAATAGCATCTCTATGCAAATCAATAACAAGATCCGCAGATGTCGATGCTAATATATTTCGAACAGTCTGCAAAGATCTTGTATATGCACCATTATACTCAGGATAATCATGAAATGTTGTATCATGCACAACATTTATATTTTTCTTGTTAAGTCTACTTGTAAGTTCATTTCCAACACCAACAACATTAGCATTCGTATCAAGTGTCCTAAAATTCCCACTAGCAACATATGGATACGCCTCTGACGGAGTATAACTTTCACTAGTATGCGTATGAAAAATAACAATATTACTCTTATCAAAGGTAATATCTGGTGTTAGCATCTCTGGTGTTAACTCAAAAGAAGTCTGATTTCTAATTTGAACTGTAGAATATGTAACATTATAAATATCTTTTTTATTATGTTCCGAAACCACTCGTGTTGTAGCAGAAGTGGGGACTTCATTATCAACCTTTCCAACAGTTTGAATTTCACCTTGAGTATCTAATACTTCATCTTCATTGAAAACATTTACAGACCTATCAGGAATAAAATCTAATTCTCTAGAAATCAAATTTTGTTCATCAACAGTTTCTTTAACTACTCCATCATTTAAATTTTCATCTAAACACTCAATAAAAGTTTTTCCCTCAAACTCTTTTTTTCTGTTTTCAATAAATTCTTGTAAATTGATTCGTTTTACAGCAGTAAAAAATCTAGTAAAAAGTATAAAACACAAAATTAGTATTCCTACTTTTACTAGATTTTTTACTATATCACCTATTCTAATAACTCTAAAATTAACCATTTTAACCTCATATATCTACTTTATATAATATATGAGTAAAATTTTAAAATAGAACTTTAATTATATTTTCTGCATCTAATTCAATTTCAACTTCTTCACCATTTTGCATGTTTTTAATTCTAGCCTTTTCAGCTTCAACCTCATCATCACCTAAAGTTAAGACAAATTTAGCATTATTCTTATCTGCATATTTGAATTGAGCTTTTAAGCTTCTCTCACAAATATCTTTCTCAACAAACACTCCAGCATTTCTCAATTCTAAAACAAGTTTAGTAGCAAAATCATTTGCTTTTTCGCCAATATTTGCAATATATAAATCCATACTTTTCTCTTTAACAAGATCTTTATTATATCTATCAAAAACTTCAAGTAATCTTTCTACACCCATTGCAAACCCAACAGCTGGAGTATCTTGTCCACCTACTTCTTTCACTAGCCCATCATATCTTCCACCGCCAAGAACTGTTAAACCATCATCTTCTGAAACAAATTCAAAAACAGTTCTAGTATAATAATCTAATCCTCTTACAATTCCAGCATCAATTTCATAATCAACACCTAGTTTTGTAAGCATTGTTTTTACATTCTCAAAATGTTCTCTGCAGTCATCACATAAATAATCTAATATTATAGGAGCACCTTGATTCATTTCTTTACATCTTTTTTCCTTACAATCCAAGATTCTCATAGGATTTTTCTCATATCTTGTTTTACATGTATCACAATATTTATCTAAATTAGGTCTTATAAATTCTCTCAAAGCATCCTGATATTTTTTTCTACATTCAGGACAACCAATACTATTCAAATTCAATTTAACATTTGGAATATTTAATTCTTCGAATATTCTAACGCCCAACATAATAGCTTCAACATCAGCTAAATAACTTGATGTTCCAAGTATTTCTGTACCAATTTGTCTAAACTCTCTTAAACGACCCTTTTGAACATTCTCATAACGGTACATAGCCATCTCATACCATAATTTAATAGGCGTTGGCATACTTGCCATACCATTTTCTATATAACTTCTTACAACACCAGCAGTTCCTTCTGGTCTCAAAGTAATACTTCTACCGCCCTTATCTTCAAAAGTATACATTTCTTTTTGAACAACATCAGTAGTTTCTCCAACACCTCTTGAAAACAATTCTGTATGTTCAAAAACAGGAACTCTTATTTCTTTCATACCAGTATTTTCAAATATTTTCTTTACCTTTTCTTCAATATATTGCCACTTAAAAACTTCATCTGGCAATATATCTTTAGTTCCTTTTGGTTTTTGTATCATTTTTATTCACTCCTTAATAATCTTTTTTTCTAAGTTCTAAATATATAGGTTTTTCTTCTTTTATCATCGTAGATTTTCCATGTCCAGGATAAATAATTGTATTATCCGGCAAAACTAAAATTTTTCTAGTAATTGAATCCATAATATCTTCCATGCTTCCAGTAGGTAAATCCGTTCTTCCCCAACATCCTGAAAAAATAGTATCACCTGTAAAAATCATTTCCTCAGAAGGACAATATAAACAAAGTCCTCCTTTAGTATGTCCTGGTGTTGCAATTACTTTAAATTCTATATTTCCAACATGAATCAAATCTCCATCGTCTACCCTTGAATCAGGCTCAAGTTCTGGATTATGAGTCTCTGTATAATAAGTTAAACTGATAGAAGAATCATATAAACCTGTACTATCATCTCTACTTATTAAAATTTTTCCACCTTTAGCATCTCTAAGTGCATCAACAGCTCCAATATGATCAGCATGACAATGTGTTAAAAATATATATTTTAATTTTGCATCTAAAATATCTAACATCTCTATAATTTTTTCTAGCTCAGCACCAGGATCTATAACCATAGTTTCTTTAGTTTCTTCATCAACTATTATATAGCAATTAGTCACAAGATTCATATGACCAATATGTAACTTTAAAGTTTTTAAAATCATTTTTACACTTCCTCATTCGTAAATTTTATACCACTCTCAAACTATTCTGTTCGAAATAGAATTATTATTTTGCCAGGTACGTGAAGTATTATATTTCAAGTCGTACGCTGATACATTGCAAGAATTAAACCTGAAATGTATCAACGCAAACAATGATTATCTTTCGAACCATTACTTATTACGCTTAACGTCATAGACACTATCCACCCTCTTAAGCGTTCTAATAACTTTCTTCAATTCTTCCAAATTCTCAAGTTCGATAGTTAAATCAATAATAGCAATTCTCTCCTTAGTAGTCTTTGTATTAACACCAAGAATATTAAATTTTGCACCAGTAACTTCCTTAATAACATCAGCAAGCAAACCTTGTCTATCATTAGCATAAACAGCAATTTCAACACTATAATGAGTTTTAGCTTCTTCAGCCCAATAAACATCAATCATTCTACCTTCATCTGAAAGTAAATCCTTAACATTAACACAATCAGCTCTATGTACAGAAACACCTCTACCTTTAGTTATATAACCAACAATTTGATCTCCAGGAAGAGGATTACAACATTTAGAAAGTTTTACTAAACAATTATCAATGCCTTCAACAATAACACCCGTTCTTGATGGTTTTGTTAAAGTTTTCTTATTAGCAAGTTCAGTAATTGTTTTTTCCAAATCCTCTTCTTTATGTTCTTTTCTATATTCCTCTAATAATCTAGCAATAATTTTAGTAGCTGAAATAGCACCAAAACCAATACTTGCATACATATCATCAATTGAATTATATTTATATCTATCCAAAGCAATTTGAACCCATTCAGGTTTGAACAAATCACTATGTTTCATTCCTAATTTTTTGATATCTTTTTCTAAAATATCTTTACCTTTTTCAATGTTCTCGTCCCTTTGTGCTTTTTTAAACCACTGCTGAATTCTTGTTTTAGCACCACTACTCTTTACAAACTTAAGCCAATCTCTACTTGGTCCCTTAGCAGAATCTGATGTGATAATTTCAACAATATCACCATTTTCCAATTTTGTAATAATTGGCATCATTTTGCTATTTATTTTAGCACCAATCATTCTATGCCCAACTTGTTCGTGAATTGCATAAGCCAAATCAATAGGAGTACTTCCACGAGGTAAAACTTTAATATCACCTTTTGGAGTAAATACGTGAACCTCATCCTCAAATAATTCTTTTTTCAATGTGTTTAAAAATTCATCTGGATTTTCAGTATTTCTTTGCCACTCTAAAGTTTCACGAAGCCATGCTAATTTATCATCTTTAACAACAACAGCTTTCTTTTTGCCTTTATAACTTTGTTCTTTATAAGCCCAGTGGGCAGCAATACCAAATTCAGCTACTCTGTGCATATCCCAAGTCCTAATTTGAACCTCAAAAGGTGTTCCTTTTGGTCCAATTAAAGTTGTATGTATTGATTGATACATATTCTTTTTTGGAACTGAAATATAATCTTTAAATCTACCAGGCATCGGATTATATAAATCATGCACTATACCAAGTGCCGCATAACAATCTCTTACAGAATTAACTAAGATTCTAAGAGCAAATAAATCATAGACCTGATCTAAAGTTGAATTATCTCTTTGCATTTTTCTATAAATACTATAAATATGTTTTGCTCTACCTGTAACTTCTGCTTGTATTTTTGCATTTTTCAACTCAACTCTAATTTCATCCATTATTTTTTCTATGAACGCAAGTCTTTCATCTCTTTTCTTATCAAGTCCTTTAACGATTTCATGATATTCATCTGGATATAAATATTTAAAAGATAAATCCTCAAGTTCCCACTTTAAAGAATAAATACCTAAACGGTTAGCCAATGGAGCATATAAATCCATTGTTTCTCTTGCATTTGCTATTTGTCTTTCTCTACTTAAATATTTTAATGTTCTCATATTATGAAGTCTATCAGCTAATTTTATTAAAATAACTCTGATATCTTTTCCCATTGCTAAGAACATTTTTCTATAGTCTTCAACTTGTTGTTCTTCTTTGGTTGTATATTGTAATTTACCTAATTTAGTAACACCATCAACCATTTCAGCAACAGGAGCTCCAAATTCTTTAACCAAATCTTCATTAGTTGTATCAGTATCTTCAACTACATCATGTAAAAGGGCAGCACAAATAGTATCAGTATCTAATTCCAAACCAGCCAATGTATAAGCAACTTGAACTGGATGAATAATATACGGTTCACCTGATTTTCTCTTCTGATCTCCGATGCTTTGCTTTGGCATAATTATAAGCACGTGTAATCTTTTTGGTATCTACTTTTCTATTTTTTTCTTTAGCCATTTTTATTACATCATCTATTGTTCTTTCAATCGTATCATCTTTCATATTTTTCATTCCCTTCCTTACACAAATACATTTAAGAAAACTTACTAATTATAAAGATTTCATAATGTCTTTAATATTTATTTGTACCATTTCTTTTCCATTAAATGAATTTAATTCCAGAGTTCCTGCAACGTCAATTTTATCTCCAATCATATATTCTTTAGAAAGAGCTCCCATATTAAATCCAATAGCATTAACAACAGAATTTCCATCTTTTAATGTTAATTTCAAATGCTTTCCATCTGATAATGCTCTTATAGAATCTATTTTTAAATTTCTATAAACAAATACCGGTCTTCTATTTGCTTCTCCAAAAGGTTCCAATAAATCAAGTTGTTTAACAACATTATAATCAAGATCTTTCAAATCAATTTGCTTATCAATTTCAATTATTGGAACAATATCACTTATATCTTTTTCAGCAACATATTCTTGGAAAGCTTTTTTAAATGCTTCAAAGTTTTTTCTCTTCAAACTTAATCCAACAGCCATCTCATGTCCACCATATTTATCTAAATACTTAGACAATTTAACTAATGCTTCATGAAGATCAAAACCAGGTATACTTCTTCCAGAACCTTTGCCTTCTTCACCTTCAAAACATATCAAAATTGATGGCTTAAAATACATTTCTGTAATTTTTGAAGAAACAATTCCAATAACACCATGATGCCAATCATCCCCTCCAAGTACAATAGAATTAACATCTTGACTTTCTCCTTGAATCATTGCAATCGCTTCATCATAAATATTTTTTTCTATTTCTTGTCTTTCTCTATTATATTTATTCAACTTTTCCGTTATGCTAGAAGCTTCAACAAGATTTTCAGTTAAAAATAACTTCAAAGCTTCTTCTTCATAGCCCATTCTACCACAAGCATTAATTCTAGGGGCTATTCCAAAAGAAATAGTATTAGAATTGACTTGCTTATATCCAGAAGCATTTAAAAGAGCTTTAAGTCCTGGATTACGTGTAACCTCAACTAATTTCAAGCCAAGTTTAGCAATAACTCTATTTTCATCTACTAAAGGTACTATATCTGAAATAGTTCCAACACACACAATATCTAAATATTTCAAATATTCCTTTTCATCCATTTCTAATTTCATACCAAGTGCTTGTGTTAGTTTAAATACTACACCACACCCAGCTAAACTCTTAAATGGATATGTATTACTATCTTTTCTCTTTAAATCAACTACCGCAACAGCAGGTGGCAATGCATCCATAGGCTCATGATGATCTGTAACTATAGTTTCTATTCCAAAACTATTTGCATACTCAATTTCCTCTATTCCAGAAATACCACAGTCTACAGTAATTATTAAAGTATATCCTTTTTCTCTAATTTTATCAATAGCATTCTTATTTAAACCATAACCTTCATTTAAACGATTAGGTATGTAATAATCAACCTCAAGTCCACATGTTTTCAAAAACTTTTTCAAAACTGTAATACTTGTAATTCCGTCAACATCATAATCTCCATATATAATGACCTTTTCTTGGTTCTTGATTGCTTTAATAATTCTCTCTATTGCAATATCCATATCTGGCATTAAATAAGGATCATGAAAATCATTTCTCGTTGGTTCTAGGAAAACTCTTATTTCTTCATCATCAACTATTCCTCTATTTACTAATACCGTTGCTAATAATTCTGATACATTAAATTTCTCTGCAATTTCTTTTATTTTTTCTACATCTAATTCTCTATATTCCCATTTTTTTCGCATCTTTCTCTCCTAAAATAAACATTTCCACATTATTATACCTTATTTTGTTATTTTTTTAAATAGTTTTAAAAAAACTCAGTAAATTAATTTACTGAGTTTTTTACTTTCTAGATACCCAAGAAAAATCACCTAAAATGAGCTTATAATATTTTTCTTAATGCCCTATAAAAATACATACTTTTAGATATATTCATTACTTACAAAATCAAGTAACTTAATCTATTGAATCTTCATCATCCATTTCTTTAGCTTTGGCTTGATCTATTATAATTTGCACCATTTTTTCCAACATTACTTTCTCTTCATGAGTTAATCTTTTATCAACTCTTAAATGATTTCTTGCAACCTTCTTGTATGATCCACTTAACAAAAGCATCATATTGTCTTTATCCTTTAGCTCATTTGTATACACTACATAGCTTTTTCCTGTTAACCCTGAATCAAAAGTACAAAATACCAAATATTCTCCAGTAACATTTTCTTCATCTGTAATTACCATTTTATTATTCATATTTTCTTCCTTATCCTCCTAGGTTTTATAATTTTTTAATACGATATTACCACTTATTTAACTTCAATCATTTTCAACTCTCCTTATACTGTTTTGTAAATAAATAGTAATTTCTGTCAAACAAATTATAACACATACTCTTATAATCGCAAATGTTTTTAGCACATTTTGTAAAAAAAATCATATTTTATTATTATAAAAGGAGGAATTTTAATGTTTAGAAATTGTAATTGTTCATATAACAATCTTTCAAACAATACGGATACCAATAGTTCCACGTCAAATAATATGTACGAAGAATCTTGTAACATGATTCAAAATTATAATTATGGAAATATGGAAAATGACACAACATGTTCATGTGGTTTTACAAACACATCAGCATTCCCTCAAAATTGGATGTATGGACATTGTTATGTTCCTCACCAAAGAATGAATCAAATATACACTCCAGAAATCGGATTAAAAATGGGCACAATTTTTCCAGAACTCGTTAGTCCATATTGTCCAAACCAATCATTAGAAACTATAAATTATTTAAAAAATTCAAATACAATTGGAGGTGGCTGTAATTCATGATGAACGGAAATTGCCAACAAACAAGATCAGAAATGTTAGACGAAATACGAGCTGTAAACTTTACCGTTATTGAACTTGGACTATATTTAGACATAAATCCAGATGATAAAAGAGCTTTATGTCTTCATAATGAAAATGCCAACAAGTTAAGAATGTTAACAGATAATTATCAAAAAATGTATGGACCTCTATCAATAGAATGTCCTTGTAATAAATGGCGCTGGCTAGAACAGCCATGGCCTTGGGAAAAAGGAGGTAGTTACTAATGTGGTTATATCAAAAGAAATTAGAATATCCTGTAAGAATAAAAAACACTAATCCTCGATTAGCCAAATTTATTATTTCACAATATGGCGGACCAGACGGTGAAATTGGCGCAGCTCTTAGATATATTTCTCAAAGAATAAGTATGCCAGATGAAAAATCAAAAGCGATTTTAAATGATATTGGCACCGAAGAACTAGCTCACTTAGAAATGGTAAGTAGTATAGTTCACCAATTAACTGACGGCGTTTGTCCCGAAGAATTAGAAAAAGCAGGACTAGGTGCTTACTTTACTGATCATGGTTGGGGAACATATCCTCAAGCTGCTAGTGGAACACCTTTTAGTGCTGCCACACTTCAAGTAACAAGCGATCCAGTAACCGACTTAACTGAAGACCTTGCTGCCGAACAAAAAGCTAGAGCAACATACGAAAAACTAATTGATCTTTGTGCAGACGATCCTGACGTCGTAGATCCATTACGTTTCTTAAGAGAGCGTGAAGTAGTCCATTTTCAAAGATTTGGTGAAGCATTAAATGGTGTTCAAGAAAAATTAGCACAAAAGAAATTTTATATGAATAATTTTAACTAAAAATAAAAGTAGACTTCACTCCAACGAAGTCTACTTTTTTCTGTATTTATATTTTTATTTATCTACCTTATTTTTTACTGCGCTATAATCACCATCATCAGAATCATCTGCTTTTAATATAAATGCTGATGGTATAGGTCTTGTTCCGCTTCCACCTGACAAATTAGTTGGATTATTAACCGTCTTTCCTTTTACAGTCATAGATGTAGATGTTCCTCCATCCAAATTTGAAGCATTTATCGCACCATATCTTTCAAATATTTCAATCATATCTTTAATCGTAGCACCTTTTCCTAATGTTCTATTTCCATCAAGCACTAAAAATAGAACTATCCCATCTGCTCTTTGCCCAATAGCAGTTCTTGGAGCTTTTCCCCAACCGCCATTTCCATATATCTGCGATTTTTCACCATTTAATATTAAATATGGTCCAAAAGAAACACAATCACGTATTCCCCTTTGTTTAGCTTGAGTTGAAGTAATCTTACCCAACAACAATTTATTTTCATTATTGAATCCTATCAATCCGAATGTACCACCCGAATTACTTAATAATTTTCCTTTGCTCATAGTAATTCCTATTGGAGTCGCTCCGCTTCCTTTATTGTTCTCATCAATAAAACCTCCACCATTTATAGCAACCAAAGCATTATTCTTCTTTGAAATATCTGTTAAATATTCTCCGTTTCTTCCTATATAAGATGATGTAGCAACTTCAATTCTAGACGGATCATATATAACTGCCATATACCCTTCATAATCATTTCCACCATCTATTTTTATTATTTTATAATCATTATTATTTTCATCTTTTTCTAAAATTTGTCTTTCGTACTCATTGGCATAAACAACTTCTTCTTTTTTGTCATAATCAACAATTTCAATTGTGTTTTCATCAGTAACGCCACTAACTTCTACAACCTTATTTTTATTTAAACACTCTTGAATAGTTTTATCATCATAAAACCATGTAGCTAGATATTGGTGTCTCATTGAAGACATTGCCGTTGTTATTAACCAATCTCTAAATCCACTCCATGGGCCATATAATAAAAACAGTAAAGACATAATTCCTATCAATGCCAATATTAATACAACAAGTAAAATTTTTGCAAATGTACATTTCCTTTTTGCACGCTTCACCTTCTTTGATTTTTTAACATTTGTATCTTTTTTTTCCATTTCTTTTTCCTTTTCTTTGTAAAAATTAAACTATCAAAATTATATTCTTAATAACTCTAGGAGTCAATATTCGACAAAAGTTTCAATAAGCTTTGTTTTCATATACACATAAAAAATACTTCTTTTCTGTATTATTTTTATCAGAAAAAAAGTATTTCATTAATTTATTATTTTTCTTCATCTACCATATTAGTAGTATTTTCTTCTTGTTCAGATGTTCTTTCCTCATAATGAAGATATCCTAGGTATGCAAAAAAAGCAATTACTAAAATTAATGTAAGTACACAAATCTTTTCAACAATAGATGTTTTAACTATTTTCTTTTTCATTTGATTCTCCTATTTTAAATAATTCTGAGGATTTACTCTATTATTATACCCTCCAGGACTAACTCTAATTTCAAAATGCAAATGTGGACCTGTTGAATTTCCAGTAGAGCCAACTTTCATAATTTGTTGCCCCTGTGAAACATATTGTCCTTCTGATACACATATTGAACCAGCTTGTCCATGTGCATATAAACTATACAATCCATTATTATGTTTTATAATAATGTATGTTCCATAACTACTCTTTAAGTTTTCTGTTAAAATAACTGTACCTTCTTTTGCAGCATATACTGGTTGACCAGCAATACCTCCACTACCAAAGTCAACAGCGCCATGATATTTCTTTGACTTCTCATAATACATTCCTGTAGTTATAGTTCTATATCCTGATGGTACTGGATAAATAAACCCTCCAGGATTTGAAGCAGAACTTGTACTTGTTCCAGAAGTATTACCTCTATTTGAAACATTTGGTCTACTTGCTACAGCTTCAGCTTTTTTTATTGCTGCTTGAATACGAGTATCTTCTGATCTCATTTCATCAATTTTCTTTTGAACCTCTTGATCTTCTGCTGATAACTTAGCAACAGCTTGCTCTTTTTCCTTTTTAGCTGCATCTAATTCTGTCTTTTTGTCAACTTGTGTCTGTTTAGCAATTTCTAAAGTTGCTTTATTTTCTTCTAATTGTTTCTTAGATTCTTCTATTTGTTCTTTTGTTTCTTTTATTGTATTTATTAATTTAGTATCATTTTCTGAAATTTGTTCTACTAAATAATAATTAGATAAAAATGATGTTAAGCTATCTGAAGTTAGTAACACATCTAAATATGTAGTATCTCCTGCTTTATATGAAGCTACTAATCGTGTTTCCAGCAATTCTTCTTTTTCTTTCAATTCATTTTCTGTTCTTGTAAGTTCTTGTTGAGTTAAATCTATATTTTTTGAAATATCATCTATTTGTGATGTTAGATCATTTATTTCTGTTTGATAATCCGAAATCTTAGAATCCAATTCATCAACTTGTCTTTGAATCTCTGTCATTTGACTTCTAATTTTTTCTTGTTGTTCTTTTGCTTCATTTAGTTCTTTTTGATTTTGCTGTTGTTGCTGCCTTAACTCTGAAGTAGTTGAAGCGAAAACATTTAAAAAACTTCCTAACATAATAAAAATCACAATAACTGCGACTAATAATATCTTTTTTCTTCCTATGTGTTTCATACAAACTCCTTAAATCCACAAATTTTCAAATTCATACTACACATAATAACAAAAAAAGTCAAGAAAACCTCTGTTCTCTAGGTAAAACGTAAAAAGCCTGGGATTTCAAATTAAATCCCAGGTCTTTATATTTTTTAATTTTCTTTTTCTTTTAATTTTCTCTCTTTACAAATATCAACTATTTGAGTTATAACAAATAAGATTATGCTGATAGCAAGTAAAATTCCTATATACATACCCTTGTAATCTGTTGCTGTAGGTACTAAAATTTCTCTTAATAATTTTATTGAATATGTCATTGGTAAATATGGTGAAATTGCTTGGAAACCTTTATCAATTGTCTCAATTGGGAAAGTTCCTCCTGCAGCAGCTAATTGTAATACTAATACTATTAATGCTAAGAATTTTCCAATATCTCCAAAATTTCTTATTAAAAATTGGATAATACTCATAAATGTAACACCAATTAAAATACTAGCTCCATAATATAACATAGCATTATCAACTGTATAACCTAAACTCATCTTTAATAACATTCCTGTAAGTAATCCTTCAACTGCACCTAATCCAATATATAATATATTTTGTAATAATTTATTTTTATTAGTCATTCCTAATATTCCAAATCTCTCATCATGATCATAATATAAAACAACATAACACATTAAAGCACCAACCCATAATCCAATACATAAGAATAATGGTGTAAATGCTATACCATATGAATCAACTTTTCCATATTCTTCTGTTTCAAATGTTACTGGTTTTTCGCCGAACTCATCAATTCCATCTAATGATTTTAATTGTTCTTTTGTATCTTCTAATCCTTCATCAATTGCAATTTTATATGTCTGAACACCTCTTACTAATTGAGCACTACCATCAGATGCTGATTCAACACCTGTATTAAGTGTATCAATAGCAGTATTTATTTGATTTGAACTTGTACTTAATTTTTCAAGACCAGTTGTCAAACTTGTGCTACCTACTGAAAGTTTATTTGTTCCTGCTTGCAATAAAGTAATACCATCATTCAATGAATCAGTTCCAGCCTTTACTCCTTCTAATGCTGATTTCAATCCTTGAACATTTTGAAGCATTTTTGTTATAGACCCTGTTTTTTGTAATAATTCACTTGTACCATTTGCAATACCTGCTGCATATTGTGCTATTCCTGAATTAACTTGTGACAATGTAGCTACCTCTGTAGCAACTTTAGTACTTGAATTAACTATATTTTTATAAGAATCTTTATTCATGATTTCTCTAGCTGCATTGGCCACTGCTGGATCACTAGAATTAGCTAAAGTAGCTATATCGCTGCATAAAGAATTAACATCTGTTAAATATTTGCTAGCATCACTTGATAAACTTGCTGCAGTATTTGAACCAGTTGTTGCTAATGAATTTAAAGCCTGAGCTGATGTATTTAATGTATTTACTCCATCTATAAGCTTAGAGGCTTCTGTCATTCCATTAGCTGACATCTCATCTATTCCAGCATTTATTTGATCAATTGCTCCAGCTAATTTTTGAACTCCAGATTGTAATTCGGGTATTCCTCCAGACACTTGTGAAATTCCGCTTTGCAAATTTTCACTTCCTGAATATGCTGATTGCACACCAGTATTAAATTCATTGTAACTACCACTTAATTGATTAGTTCCATCACTTATTTGATTAATTCCTGAATCTAAACTTTCTGTTCCATTTAAAATAGTATCAGCACCATCACTTATATTTTGCAAACTATCTGGTACCTCATTCAATTTATCAGATAATTGAGCAATAATTTGCTTATCAACTTTAGATTGTAAATTTAATTCAATTGTTTTAACTGCACTATTTACAATTTGTGTTGCCAAATAATTAGTTGCTTGGTTTGGACTATATGTAATATTAGCAATCTGTTTATCTTCTGATGAAGCACTTTCTAAACATTCAGTAAAGTTTTCTGGAATTTTAATTGTTGCATAATAATCACCTTTTTTCATTCCATCTTCTGCTTGATCTTCTGTCACAACTTTAATATCAAAAGTATTACTATCTTGTAAGCTCTTTACAAACTCCTCTCCCTGATTTTCGTTATCACTTCCCTTATCCATGTTAACAACAGCAATTTTCATATCACTTAAGTTTCCATATGGATTCCAATAAGATTTTAAATAAAAAAAGCTATAAATTAATGGAATAAATAAAACTACAATAAAAACAATAATTGTAAAAATTTTTTCTTTTTTCATTTTATTCTACATCCTTTCTTAAACCTTTTCTTAAAATTTCAGATATACTTTGAGCAACCATCTGCTCATCTAAATCCTCATTTTGGTCATTCCATTCAATAATTAATGCAATATACATTTTATATATTAAAAAAGTAGTAACATCCAAATCTTTATAATCAATGTATCCTTTTTCTTTAGCAAATTCCAATTTTCTTCTTATATAATTTTGAATTTTATTATCAATCATTTTTAGACTATCAATAATAACAGGATTTTTTAACCATTCAGCTTCTCTACTTATAAGTGTCAAAAATTCTTGTTTCTTTCTATATTGTAATATTGCATAAATTGCTTGATTTACAGTCTCAAAAAAATCCAAGTTCTTAGCTTCTATATCTTCAACAAGCTTTTCCATATTTAAAATTTCTTCTTGAATAAAATATTTTAATAGTTCCTCTTTACTTGAAAAATACATGTAAATTGTTTTCTTTGTTACTCCAGCTTTTGCCGCAATCTCATCCATTGAAACTTTTTTGAAACCAAATTGATGAAACAATTCTCTTGCTGCTTCTATGACTTGATCTTTTTTCATGATTTTATCTCCTTTCTTATATGTATATATAAAACATATTAATTGCACTACTATACTGATTTAGTTATTTAGTATACCACTTTTCTTTTTTATTGTCAAGCATTTTTATAGAGTACTAATATTATTTTCTTATTGAAAATAATTAATATCTAAAATATAATATGTACATATAAAGGAGAAACAAATGAATTTAGAAATAATCAGAGAATTTGTAAAAGAAAAACACAAAAATCAAAAAAGAAAACATGGAACGCCATACTATACTCACCCATTTGCAGTTGCTGAAAAATTAAAACAAAAAGGTTTTGACGAAAATTATCAAGCAGTTGGAATAATGCATGATCTATTAGAAGATACTGATGCCACCGAATCAGAAATTCTTCAAATATCATCTCCAGAATTATTAAAAGCAACTATCCTATTAACAAAAATGTCTGGATATGATAAGTCAGAATATATTAAAAGAATATCAAAAAATGATATCGCAAAAAATGTAAAATTAGCTGACAGAATTCATAATTTAGAAGAATCAATATATGTTGATAAATCATTTAGAACACGATATTTAAAAGAAACCTATGAATGGTATATTCCACTTTCAAAAAATACAGTATTTGAAAACGATCTAAAAAATATAGTAAAAAAAATAGAAGATAGTATTTAATCTTCTATTTTTTATTAAAATAATCTTCATAATAATCTGTTTGACTCAAAATTTCTTTTCTTTCTTCTTCAGTTATATAATTATATTTAACCATTTTATTTAAAACTTGAACTTGTCTTTCTGAAGCCAATTTAAAATTAATGGTTGGAGCATAAACAGATGGAGCATTCGGAACTCCAGCTAGCATAGTTGCCTCATAATCATTTAGTTCAGAAGGCAATTTTCCAAAATAACCTAAACTTGCTTCTTTTATATTATAATAACCATTTCCAAAATAACTTGTATTAATATAAAGTTCCAAAATTGCATTCTTACTCAAATTCTTTTCATATTTAATAGCCATAAAACCTTCAGCAACTTTTCGAGTCATCTTTTTACTTTGTGTAAAATATGTATTTTTAGCTAATTGCTGAGTTATCGTACTACCACCTTCTAGTAATTCAGAATATTTTATATTTCTTGCTATTGCACGCATAATTGCCCATAAATCAATACCTCCATGTTGATAAAATCTATGATCCTCAACTGCTACAACAGCATCTTTATATGTTTGTGCAACATCATCAATCTTAGTATAATTAGCCTCTGATCTAATTTCATTAATTTTATCATCAAAACTTGTTTCTTTAAGTGCATTTTTATACATAGAATAACCTGCTACACCAAACACTCCAGCAATAGCAATACAAATTAATATAATTAATAGTATGAATCTAAAAATAATTTTTTTCATATATCTTCTATATAACGTCCTTAATTCTTATTTAAAGTTTCATTAAAAGCTAAATTAATATCACCTCTGATTTTTTCCATTTGTCCTATAAATACTAGCATATCGATTTTAACTTCAGAAGCTCTTGCAATAGAAAGTTTTTCAATATTGTCGATTCTTGCTTTTAATGGTTCCAAAACAAACTCTTTAAAACTCTTTTCTCCAGCAAATTTAATTTTGAAAAAATTAAAAAATTTATCTAAATACTTCTCTTTTTTTACAGAAAGCAACATACTTGAAATATCAAAAATCTTATTCATATCAGTATATGTATCTTCCATACATTTTTCCAATCTTGCACTACATTCATTAATAATAACATCATAATTCAATTTCTTTTGAGCTGTTGCAAATACTTTTTTATTTGATTTTTCTTCCAAAACAATATTATTATCAGTTTTTGCCTTTGTTGCAGCTCTTTTACTAACAACAAAATTAGCAATTGCTATTTTTTGATTAGTTTGAGCAAAAACATTTTCATTTTGAATATATTGATAATATACATTATATTGTTGATATAATTTGTCAATACTTTCTTCATATTTTGCATACAATTTCTCATATTCTTTTGCATATTTTTGTGGACTTCTTTTATAAAAAGCTATCTGTTCATCAAAATATTTTTTTAATTCTTTCAACTTTTTTTCTTTTATTTCTTCAACTTTTCTAGTATAAATCGTTGCCCATAATAATAATTTGTTTGCCTCTATTTCAGACAAATCTCCCATAAGTGTAACTAGATCTTGTGTTGTCTTAAGTACTCCCATAATCTTCTCCTATTTTTCTAATATATCTTTTCCTTTTTTAGATACATTCTCTATTCCTTTTGAAACAGCTGCAACTGGTTCAGCAACTAACCCTATTGCACCATTCAAAACACCTTCTGTCATTCTTAAGGTAGACCTTAAAGCATCTACCGGCGAATAATAACTTTTTCCCATCACACAATTTTGAATCAAATAATTCATTGCTGTAATTCCAAGTGATGGTCCTAAAAAAGCAACATTTGCAGCTATACTACCTACACCTGTAACAAACTTTCTTACATCATAATTATGTGCCACACCCTTTGCCACTGTTCCAGTAGCTTTAGCTCCTAATTCTGTAACAGTTAAGGCTCCTCTTCCAAGCAGTTTTACACCTTTTAACGTATATTTACCACCTGTTTTAGCCATATTCTTTAATTGTTTCTTTGTCATTACATTAACCCCTCTTATTCATTTATCATTTGATTAATTATTCCATCTAAATCTATCTTCATGCTTTGTTCCTTTTGTTCAACATCTTTTGCCATTTTTTCAAGATTTTCCATTAATTCTTTATCTAGGCTAACTATTTTACCCTCAATAAATTTTTCACCAATTTTATTCATACATAACCTCTTATAACACTAAATTTGATTTAACTGTTTGTGTAGTTTTTTCTTCAACCTTACCACTCGCAGCATTAATAGTTGTAACTTCTTTAATTAAATTAGCTGATGCGTTTTTATTTTCTTCAGCATAATTAACATCTAAATAATATAATACATATTCACATTGCTGACCATTCTTTTCCATAAAAGATTGAACCAAAACTTTTCCCGCGTTTGAATAGTTAGTTATATAATTCTTTAAATCCAATATTATCTTAACATTTTTCACATCATCTACATTAAAAGTATCTGTTTCTGAATTATAATAAAACTTTTTAAAAACAAGCACATTTTGAGTATATCTCTTTGCCACATTTTGATTTATATAATCATATGTAACGCCAACTATATAATACAAATCTGTTTCATCTACAATTTCTGTTGCCTTAACAAATTGATTGTCAGTACTATATGCTGATGAAGCCACAACACAAGCATAATCCTCATCACCAGCACTTCCTAAAGCCTTATCGATTTTTAAATCATTATTTTTTTCTAAATTATATATATTAGACGCTTCAGAAGCACTCATATTTTCTATTTCTTCTTTGGTATATTCTTTATCCACAAAAGTATTAAATTCATATATTTTTCCTTTTTCTTCTTCTGGAGCAGTTGTTTCTTCTTCAACGACCTCAATATTATCTTCGTTTTTACTTTCTTTTATTTTTTTTCCGACACTAGTCATGTTTTTTATATCGAAATACAATAAAATAGCCACTATAATTAAAACTACTGCAAAATACAATAATGAATTTGCTTTACTATTTTTTGTTTTTCTTCTTTTTTGTTTTTTTTTCACCTAATTCTCCTCCATATATAAAAAGTATATCATTAAAATTTTTCAATAACAACAATATAAACATTTCATTTTAATTACATTTATCACATTGATATTCTAAATTTTTAAATAATACACATATATAAACCCTCCTTGCTAAACTTTTTAGTCTAACAAGAAGGGTTCACTCAAAAAAGATCAATTATCCTATATATTAATAAATAGTATTCTTTACACTATTAGTTGTGTTATTTAACACTTCATTTTTAGTATTTGTAACATTTGTTGTATTATTTGTAATTTTGGCATTAGTTGTATTTACTGTATTAGTTGTATTAGATTTTGTAGTAGTTTTACTTTTATTCTTTTTTAAACTCTCAATATTTATAGGGAAGTTATTAGAAGTTGCTCCTGCCACTAAATAAACTTCAGCTACTATGCAAACCTCTCCACTATCATTTAAATATATTTTTGATTTTGATACTTTAAAGTTACTCTCAGCTATAGATTTATTTAAAGCTTCAGTATAATAATATCCAACTTGTTGCTCTACTTCTGAAGAATATAATATATTCTCATAGTAATCTTTAACAGCATCAACACATTTCTCAGTAAAATGCTTTTCTTCCATTTTAGCTGAATCTAAAATTTCTTGATTTTCTACAGTTTCACCTGTATAAACATCTACGTTATATACATAGTAATTTTCAACATGATAATTTTTTGTACAGAAAACTAGAGATAGAATATTATCATTTAAATACCAATTATATTCTGTTCCTGCAAGTGCCATTTCTGGAAATTCAGTTTCTTTTTCTAAATTCTTTATTTCATCTTCAACTAAGCTAGCAATCTCTTTATTAATCTTTTCTACATTTTCATAATCCAAATTTATTTCTGGAATTTTATATTCTTTTCCAAAAATTTTTTTGTCATAATAATCAAATACTAAATCTTCTTTTTCAACTTTTTTCTTTATTGTATTTTTTTCTTCTGAATCACTTACCAAAGTATTTTCTTCTGATTTCTTGTTATCAATTCCAAACCAACCTTCTATTGTTTCAAAAATTGGTGTTAAATATCCATTTACAGGTTCAGGCAAAAGATCAATCTTATATAATCCATAACATCCTGCCAATATAATAATTACTAATATTAAAAGAGTAAAAATCACTTTTAATCCTGTATGTTTTTTCTTCTTTTTAGATTTCTTATCTTTTTTAGGCTCTTGTACCTCTTTCTTGCCTTCTTTTTTTGTTTCACTTTTATTTGTATTTTCTACCTCTTTAGGTTCTTCAACTTTTTTATTAGCAGTTGATTCTTCTATTTTTTCTGCATTTTCAGTTTCTTTTTTCTCTTCCACTTTTTTTGCTTCTTCTAACTTTCTTTGTTCCTCTGCTTTTTTTGCTTCCTCTTCAGCTCTTTTTAATTCTTCTGCTTTCTTTGCTTCTTCTGCAGCTTTCAATTTAGCTTTTTCTTCAAGAGCTTCAGCAATATTAACTCCACATTTTGTACAAAACTTTGAACCATCTGCTATATCTAAATTACATTTAGGACATTTCATAATGTTTTCCTCCTTACAAATTTATATTTACATTATATCAAAAAAAAGGATTTTGTAAATTAGTATTACAAAATCCTTTTTTATTTATATTTTTAAAATCTTATTAGTATAAATTTTATCTATTTTTTCATCTGGATAATGTTCATCCAAAAACACATCAAATTCACTTCTAGGTTCAATATTAAGCACACGCTCCTTCTGTCTATAACAAGCAGACCAAGACAAAAAAACATCAATTAAAATAAATGTCAAAGTAACTCCTGTAACCACTATTGTTCTTTTAGTGAATGGTCTAGTCATAATTCTATTAAACCATGGATGAACAATATCATAAAAGATAACTCCTGCCAACCCCCAATAAAATGCATGTAAAATACTAGTTCTACCATTAAAATTAATTTTAACCCAATGATAATCCCATGAAATAGTTCCAAATAAAACTTCTTGCACATATGAACAAATATATTCTACAACAGCCCCTAAAAACATTGAATAAAAAAATGACTTTAATGGACTTTCCATTTTAGGAATAATTATTTCATAAATCACAGCACCAATTCCATAAACAGGGATTAACGGTCCATATAGCAAACCTTGTCTCAACACAAAATGGCCTTTTTGAAACAAAACCAATATATTTTCATATGCAAATCCAACTAAACTTCCAATTATGAAAATCCAAAATAATCTACATAAATACTTTAGATCTCGTTCCTTCTTTTCTTTCTTCTCCATATTAATCCTCTTCATAATTACTATATTTAAAGTAGTCAAATTATATCATTATTATAAAATTTACACAAACTAAATTTTCAAATTTAGCAAACAGCCTCAAACTTTTTATCTTATCTATCCTATAATTCTTCCATATACTCTATTTAATGAGTCACGTCTTTTCTTCCAATCAGGAATAAAAATAGAAACAAATTCATAAAATTTTTCATCGTGATGAATGTATTTAAAATGTGCTAATTCATGGACAACAACATATTCAACACACTCCCTTGGTGCTTTAACTAAATTTATAGCAAACTCAACTTGATTCCTCTTAGGAATACAGCATCCCCACCTAGCTTTAAAATTTTTAGCATTAATTTTTGGAAATGGCACATTATATTTTTTCATTTTTTCATAATAAAATTCAATATATTCTGTACATAAGCTCAAGCACTGACTTTTAAGCCATTTTTCATATATCTTTCTTTTATACTCTCTATCACCGATAAACCTTTCCTTGATGCTAATTTCTATATTTGACTCATTTATCATCACTTTATTTTTCTTATCAGGAATAACAACTAAATTATATTTCTTACCAAGAAAGTATAAATCATCACCATTATTGAAATTTATTGATTCTTTCATTTCAGCAATTTTCTCTAATTGCTTTTTTTGACTCATTATCCAATTTATTTTACTTCTAATAAAATTGTCAACTTTATCTATTTCTATATTATTAGGAACAGTAATATGCAATACACCATCTTCTGAAAATTTCATATACATGTTTTTAATCTTTTTTCTCTTAATATTAAAATAAATTGTAACTCCATTTTTTTCGATTCTACTACTCTCTAACATACAATTACATCTCATTCTCTATTTTTACTATAACATCAATTATTTTCTCATATTTTTCAGCTAGCTCAGTATAATCACCATTTTCATCCATATGAGACATCATAATATTATAAACCAAATCTTCTAATTTTTCCAAATCAGACAAAGTATAATCTCTATCTAAATCTACATTATTTTGTTCCATTAACCCGATTTGTTCATCAGTTAAAAAAGCTCTTAATGTTACATCATCACATTCAACATCATTTTCTTCTTCCAATTGAATTAACTTATCATGTATCCAATTATATGTTTCTGCAATTTCAGTAAATTCGCCATCATTATCTAAATTAGCCATTACTGCATCCATAACAATATCTTCCATATCATTAATTTCATATTCTGAGTACTCTCTATCTCTAATTTCTATTCCTATGTTTTCTAATAACTCAATTTCCTCGTCCGTAAATTTTCCTACAATTCTCATAAATTCCTCCATTTTAGTTAACTGAATGATTAACATAGTTATTATAGTTATTTTGTATACTGAAATCAATACATTTTTTCATTAAATATACAATTTTATTATTTTGTAACACTCAATATATTTAATTCTCAAAATATTATAATTTTTTTCCATAAAAAGAACCCTAATTATCAAATTAGGATTCTTTTTTATTTTCATTTATATCTTTACTAATATTCAATTATTTGTTTGAATCTAACGCATTTTTGAACATACTTGAATCATCACCATATCCTTTTGAAAGAATATCAATTATTTTTCCTTTATAGAACACAAATCTTACTGATTGATCAGCTATTGAACCATATGATGATTTTAGTGACATTGTAGCTGAAACAGTGTATATTTTTTTATTTTTTGAATTTTGTTTTGGTTTGCCAATTTTGCTAACTGAAACACTTACATCAGAATCTTCTGACTCTTTAGCATATGCCTTTAAAGCCTTTTCCATATCGTCAACCTCATCAGCATCTTTTTTCATCTTTTTATATTCTTTCTTTAAATCTTTATAATCAAGGTCAGCTTCTTGGAAAGCAGCTGCTCCTCTTAAATCAACATATTTTTCTATAGCATCTTTCATTTTACTTTCAGATGATAAAGCCTTTGTAAAAGTTTTGATTTTTTCTTCATATTTTTTTGGTTTTGCACTAAATATTGTTGATAATACAGCGATTACAATTATTACAACAACTAACGCAACAGCAACCTTTATAAGGTTCTTCTTGTTATTTTTTACTATGTCAAGTAACCCTAATAACTTCTCTTTCATTTTTTTCCTCCTATATTATTTTATTTTTAAAATATTAATAACAAATTAATCATTTAAATTTATTACAGAATCGCCATTTTCATCGCAAATATAAATAACAATTTCTCCATAGAAAACCATTCTATATTTTATTGTTTCACTACCTGATTTGAAACTTACAGTCACCCTTGTAATTTGCTCATCATCACCAGATTCTTTTGGATCACTGATTGATTTTATAGTATAATCATTATCTTCAGATACCAACTCTAAAAATTTTTTTTCAATCTTTTCAACTTTACTGTCATCATCATCAAGTCCTTCATATTCATCCATAAATTCTGCATCATCACCATTAACTGTAAATGCTGCAGCATATGCCTTTACATCAACATGTTCATCAACAAATTGTTTCATATCATCTTCGTCTTTTAATCCATTCATGAAACTTTTTGCTGCCTCTAAATAAAATTCATCACCATCAAATTCAAAATCAGTATCATCATCTGATGTAGAATTTGATGTATCATTACTTGTATTATCTGACGTATTTTCATTTGTATTATCTGTTACATTAGTTACATTAGTAGTAGAATTATTTCCAGTTGAATTACTTAACTTAATTGTTGACACCTTTCCAGAATTATTTGTACTTTTTCCTATAAGTATAAAAATTATTATAGCAATCACAATTATAACTAGTCCAATTACAATAGGAAATATTATTTTTTTATTCTTTAAAAAATCTTTCATTCTAAATTCCTTTCCATTACAAAATTAATACTTATACTATTATATTTTCTTTTGTAAAAAAAGTAAATATCTATACCGATTTTTTTTATTTTTTTACTACACTTTTTTATCAAAAAAGCTAGTATTTTAAGCCATTTTGTGCTATAATAAAAGAGTAGTGAGTCTTAAAAATTTAAGTCTTTCCTATACCAACATAAAAGGAGAAAAATAATGTTTAACATGTCAAAAGAAGAAAAATTTAATTTTGATATTGAAAATTTAAAACAAGATTTTGCCATTGAAAACATGAATGTTACAGACTCAGATATAGAAATATTAAAAAGATATTCAAATGATGAAATCTCTCAAAGTGAAATGATAAATAATATAATTCAAAAAACACTTTGAAAGGAGTTTAAATTTAAATGGAAAATTTATATAGTGCACGAAATTCAATTTATTGCTATCCTGGTACTAGCACATTAATCAACAAACTAGATATCCATGATAGCAATAAATTATTTAATTTAGAAAGACAAATTGTTCTAGCAAAATCATTTATACTTAGACAAAATGTTAAAAATTACGGATTTGATAAACAACATTTTTTAGGTATTCACAAATTTTTATTTGAAGACTTATATCCATTTGCCGGAAAAACAAGAACAGAAAATATTTCAAAAGGAGAATTCACATTTGCAAACTGGGAATTCATTGACGAACAATTAGACTATCTATTAAATAAATTAAAATCTGAAAATTACTTAGAAGATCTTTCAAAAGAAGATTTATCAAAACGTCTTGCTTTCTATCTTTCAGAATTAAATGTTCTTCACCCATTTCGTGAAGGAAATGGAAGAACAATAAGAGAATTCATTAGAGAACTAGCATATAAAAACGGATATGTGCTTGACCTAACTAAAAATTCTGCAAAAGAAATATTTGACGCAAGCGTAAAATCAGTATACAACACATCAGAATTAGAAAAAATTTTACTTAATTGCTTAATAAAAATAAAATAGTAATCCATTTTCAACATAGTAAAATAAGATTATTAATATAATAAAAGCGGGTTCCTAATGAGCTATACTTAAAAAGTAGAGTTCAAAAGAATCCGCTTTTGCTTTGATTATAATATCAATTAATATTCAATACTAGTAAAATCAGGTATTATAACAAATAATTTTCCTTTATAGAAATATGCATCTGCACTCATTTTAGTACCTTCTGCTTCTAACTTAATTGAACAAACTTTCAAACCTTTAATTTCAATTTCAGTTCCATATAAATCTAATTTGTCTGTTTTCTTAATTTTTCCAACATCACTCATTTTTATATCTTCTTCAGCAAAAGTCTTATAAAAATCATAAGCTGATTCTTTAGTTTCATCACTTGTATAATCAGCTTTCTTAGCTTTCTTATATTCTTCTTTAAATTTTTCAGCAAATTCATCCTCATCTTCTACATCTTTAAGTTCGCTTACTGCATAAATAGCTCTTAAATTAACATTTTTATCTACGAACTTTTCCATGCTTTCTTCGCTTTCCATTGCTTTTTCAAATTTCTTTAATGTATTCTTATAAGAACCACCAAGTACATTAGCCATTACAATTGCAAGAATAATAATAACAACTAATATCGCTGCAACTATTGCTACAACTTTACTATTAGCTTTAATTTTTTCAAGTAAATTTTTCATATATTTCCCCTCCAATTATTTTTTTATATTATATTAATAATTTCAATATTAGTCAAATAAAAAATTAATAAATAAAAAGGCTATTCATTATTAGAAAAATCCAACAATAAAAAGCCTCTTTTTTATTATCATTAAAACTATTTAATTATTAATTCATTGCCATCAAAATCAACAACGACTTCAGATTTAGGAACAATAACCTGCTCTAATATCTTTCTAGCAATTAATGTTTCCAATTTCTTTTGAACAAATCTCTTCAAAGGTCTAGCACCATAAACCGCATCATAACCATTATCAATTAAATATGTTCTCGACTTATCTGTCAATTCAATTTTAATTTGTCTATCTGCTAATCTCTTATTCAAATCAACAATTAACAAATCCAAAATCTTATCAATCTCATTCTTTTTCAATGGTTTATACAAAATAATTTCACTCAAACGATTTAAAAACTCTGGTCTAAATGAATGTTTTAATAAATCTTGAACCTTCTGATTAGCATCTTCTTTGATATTTCCGTCTTTATCAATACCTTCAAGTATAAACTCTGAACCTAAGTTAGATGTTAAAATAATAATAGTATTTTTAAAATCAACCGTTCTTCCTTGAGAATCAGTTATTCTACCATCATCCAAAACTTGAAGTAAAACATTAAATACATCTGGATGAGCCTTTTCAATCTCATCAAATAATACAACACTATATGGTTTTCTTCTAACAGCCTCAGTTAATTGTCCACCTTCCTCATAACCAACATATCCTGGAGGCGCACCAATTAATCTAGATACAGAATATTTTTCCATATATTCAGACATATCAATCCTAATCATATTATGCTCATCATCAAACAAAGCTTCAGCCAAAGCTTTTGCAAGCTCAGTTTTACCAACACCAGTTGGTCCTAAAAACATAAATGAACCAATAGGTCTATTTGGATCTTGTATACCAGCTCTTGAACGAATAATACTATCAACAACCTTTTCAACTGCATCATCTTGTCCAATTACTCTCTTATGCAAAATATTACCTAAATTCAAAATCTTATCTCTTTCACTCTCCATAAGTTTAGCAACAGGAATACCAGTCCACTTAGCAATAATTCTAGTAATCTCTTCGTCTGTAACTTTTGTACGAAGCAAACTTGACTCTTTTGATTCAGCCGCAATCTCTTCCTCTTTTTTCAACTCTTCTTGAATTTGAGGTAATTTACCATATTTAAGTTCTGCAGCCTTATTTAAATCATAATTTCTTTCAGCTCTTTCAATATCAGCATTAACTTTCTCTAAATCTTCACGAAGTTTCTGAACCTTTGAAATAGCATCCTTTTCATTATCCCATTTAACTTTCATTTCTTTGAATTTATTTTGTAAATCAGCAATTTCTTTTTGGATTTCTTGTAATCTCTTTTGAGATAATTCATCTTTTTCCTTTTTCAAAGCTGTTTCTTCAATTTGATATTGAGTAATCTTGTGAGAAACTTCATCAAGCTCAATAGGCATTGACTCCATTTCAGTTTTAATCATAGCACAAGCCTCATCAATCAAATCTATAGCCTTATCTGGTAAAAATCTATCAGAAATATATCTATGAGAAAGTGTTGCAGCAGCAATAATAGCATTATCACTTATTTCAACACCATGATATACTTCATATCTCTCTTTTAAACCTCTCAAAATAGAAATAGTATCTTCAACAGTTGGCTCATCAACTAATACATGTTGAAAACGTCTTTCCAAAGCTGGATCCTTTTCTATATATTGTCTGTACTCATTCAAAGTAGTAGCACCAATACAATGTAATTCACCTCTTGCAAGCATTGGTTTTAAAAGATTTCCTGCATCCATTGCTCCCTCAGTTTTGCCAGCACCAACAATAGTATGAAGCTCATCTACAAATAAGATTATTCTACCATCACTCTTTTTAACCTCTTGTAAAACTGCTTTTAATCTCTCTTCAAATTCACCTCTATACTTAGCACCAGCAACAAGTGACCCCATATCTAATGAGAATATAGTACAATTTTTCAATCCATCAGGTACATCACCTCTTACAATTCTTAAAGCAAGTCCCTCAGCAATAGCTGTTTTACCAACACCAGGCTCACCAATCAAACAAGGATTATTTTTAGTTTTACGACAAAGAATTCTTATAACATTTCTAATTTCATCATCCCTACCAATAACAGGATCAAGTTTTTGCTCTCTTGCCATTTCAACTAAATCAGTACCGTATTTTTTTAATACATCATAAGTTTCTTCTGGATTATCTGAAGTAACTCTTGTGTTACCTCTAACATCTGATAAAACCTTCATAAACTCATTCTTATTAATATTGAACGTTTTAAACAATTCCTTAATTTTTTGATTACCTTTGTTAAATAAAGATAACATCAAATGTTCAACAGATACATACTCATCTTTCATCTTTTCAGCTGTCTTTTCGGCATCATTAAGCATTTCATCTACATCTGGAGCAACATATAAAGAATCCATTTTTCTTGCACCAACTACCTTTGGCAACTTGTTGATTTCATCTTCAACAACATTTTCAAAATTTTCATTTACTTTCATTCTTTTAAAAAGCTGTTTTATTAAACTATCATCAATAGTTAAAAGAGCATCCAATATATGAAGTTGTTCAATTTGTTGGTTTTGATGTTCAATTGCAATTGACTGAGCTTTTTGAATAACTTCAATTGATTTTTGTGTTAATTTTTGAGTATTCATAATAATCACCTACCTTAAAATATTATATTTATTTTTAATAACATACAATTCTACTCTATATGAGCAGTAAAATTTTTTAGCAAGAATCACAAAATAAATATAATATTTTATGATTCTTATAATAAAAATCAGCACACCATATCGCCGGTGTGCCAATAATCATAAACACATATTAGTCAATTTGAATACGTCTCTTTTGTTCTTCTTGTGGTTCTTCTCTTTCAGGAACAACTACAGTTAAAATTCCGTTTTTAAATGATGCCTTAACATCATCTTCTTTAACATCATCACCTACATAAAAGCTTCTAGAACATTCTCCAGAATATCTTTCTTTGTAAATATATTTTCCGTCTTTTTCCTCATCATCAACATTTTTATTCATTGTAGCAGATACTGTTAAATATCCACCATCCAATTCAATGTTAATATTTTCTTTTTCAAATCCTGGTACATCTATTGTAAAAATATAATTACCATCTTTCTCCTTGATATCAGTTTTCATCATTTTAGCTTCTTTCTTTGAAAATATTGGTTCATCAAAAACCTCATCAAAAAAGTTTCTTCTACTTGGTATCATCATCATAACACATTCCTCCTTAAAATATTTTATGTGTTGACACCTTTATTCAAGGCTATGCACATTCTTTATGTAATCATTATTTCTTATTACATAAAGTATTATACATCGTGTTTTTAGCAATGTCAATAGGAGAGTGCTAATTTTATTGAATTTTTTATTTTTTTACCAGCCACCTCCGGCCACCGGCCTCCGCCGCCTCCACCAGAGAAGCCTCCGCCGCCACTACTACTTGATGAAGATGGCGCAGTTGATGCAGATGATACTCCAGATGATATTGATGATGAAAAACTAGAAGTAAACGAAGAACAATCAAACATACCACTAACAAATAAATAATCAGAACACCAACTTGGCGTATAATTAGCTTGTTTTAAGACGTCTTCAAATTTACTAGCCCAAGCATTTTCCAGTCCAAGAACATATGCATATGCAAAATATTTATCAAACATTTCTGGAGTTTTATCAGCAAAATCATCATCTTTTACCGTCTTAATAAACATTTCAAAGCCTTCAATCTCTTCTTTAATTCTCATACCATCTTCAGAATACTTTGGTATTAGTTTCAAAAACAAATAATTTTGTATGCATACTTCAACAAGTACAAATCCTTGAAATGCATATTCAGCATATCTTGAAAAAACATCAGCAGCCATTGCTATTCCAAACAATAAAAATGGTCCTCCCCATAAAATTGCAAAAATAACATTAAAAAACCTACTACTTTTATTTTTAAACAAGGCCTTGCATACTACAAAAACTAAACCAAAAATAACCGCAGTCAGCACAACCATAAAAAAGTTTTGCATATTTATTTCTGTAGCAAATGGGTTAACTATTTCTCCACTAATTCCTCCAATAACAAATAATATTACTGTGAAAACAATAGAAACTATAACATTCTTCCAATTTTTAAAGAATAATTTATTTTTATACTTTTCTTCTAAATTTTCTGCTAGTCTCAATTGCATTTTATTTACTTTCTTATAAAACTCTTCTGAATATTTTAGAATTTCCTTATGTCCAAGTGACTCATACACCATTTTCTCATTTTCAGATAATGTATCTTTTTTTTCATACACATCTTCTTTAAGAACTTTTTCAATAATAAGAGTTTTACTTTTTTCACTACTTTTAGTAAATTTTAAAAATCCTTTTGTCGCTAAACTTATCAGTGTGGCCTCTAATATACGACTAGTTTTTCCCATTGTATCTATATATCTTACATCACCAACATCCAAGCCTTCTGGTGGATAATACTTAGGAATAATAATGTTTTTTTCTGGATCTTTACCATTATGTTTCCACATAAAGAACTGCCAAATTCCAAGTCCAATCATTCCTACAAAAAGAACAACATACATTACATTATCTTCTAAAAACCACTCTAACCTTTGTTCAAAAGTAGGTTCATCAATTGTTCCCTTCTCTACTCGAACAGCAACTGTAAATGCGTTATTGGCTGGGACCATCTCATATAAATCAAAATAAACGACTGCATTTGTATGATCAACATAACAATATACATCATCTGATTCTTTAGAATTTCCATATTCGCCAACATATGCTTTTATCTCATCTTCTAAAATATCAGTTTTCTTTGGAAAATATATCTTAGCAGAACATTGCTCAATATCAAAATTCCAACCAGATCCAATTAAATTCCAATATAACTCATTATAATCATCTTCAAAAAACATCTGTCTTTCAGTTGTATAATCTATCACATATGTATGTTGTCCTTGAGTAACATACTCATCACTAGAACCTATTTTAATACGAACACCCCTGTCAACATTTTCTGTTGTGAAATTAACACTCTTACCATCCATGGTTACTTTATTAATTTCAAAAGTAACAAGCTTATTTTTATATTGGGTAGGAAAATCTCTATAAATTCCATGTTGAATTTCTTCTCCCATTGCATTTACTGTAATCGTTTCTTTAACGTCCATTGTTGCATCTTCATTTACACGCATCTCAATATCATAATCAAGAATTTCTTCTCTATCATAATAATCATAACTATCATCATATGAAGCATTAACTTTAACATTAATAGACATTATTAAAATTACCACTAAAAAAATTACAAAACATATTTTTTTCTTCATACTTTCCCCCTTTTATCTTGACTCTTTTCTTCTGTCCTCAAAATTAATTTGAACATTTTCTCTAGTCAATAAATCAACTTCAAAAAAGGCTCTTTTCTTATAACCTAATATTGAAGCCAAAATGTTATTAGGAAATTGTTGAATTAAAGCATTAAAATTTCTCGTAGTACCATTATAATATCTTCTAGCCATTTCAATATCTTCTTCAATTTTAACAAGAGCAGCTTGTAATTGAGCAAAGTTCTCACTGGCTTTCAATTCTGGATAATTTTCAACAGAAACAATAACATCTTTGAAAATTGCTGAAAGTTTATCTTCTTCTTTCTGTCTATCTGAAACTGTCATTCTTCCAGATAATCTTTCTCTCATAGCTGTAATATCTTCTAAAGTCGTTTTTTCATGAGCAGTATATCCTTTAACAATCGCTTCAAGATTTGGTACCAAATCAAATCTTTTCTTTAAGGCAGTGTCAATATTGCTAAACGCTTCATAATTCAAATTACTTGCTTTTATAATTTTATTGAAAATATAAATCATATAACCAACTAAAGCAATCAATACAATAATTACGATTACTGTTCCAATCATTTCCTTTTCCCCCTTTTATACTTCAAATTCTTTTATTTCTTCCAAATTAACACTTTCTTCTAATATAGAACTTGCAATTTGAGCAAAATTTTCATCTTTATCAGTTAAGTACATTTCATAACCGCCACCATTTACTGGATCACATTCTAATTCATAGCCACCAATTTTTCTTTTTAAATAAATAGCTAATTCTCTACCTATATCAATAATCTCAACATGTTTTGGCAATTCTTTTTCCATTAATTCTTTAAACAATGGATAATGTGTGCATCCCAAAATTAATTTATCCACACTTTTAAATAATTTCATGTATTCTTTAACTGTATATTCAGCAACTTTATTACTTATCCATCCTTCTTCAGCCATCGTTGCTAATAAAGGTGCTGGATGGCAAACAATCTCAGCTGTAGGCATATATTCAGAAATTTTCTTTTCCCACATACCACTTCTAATAGTTCCCTTTGTAGCAATAACACCTATTGTATTATTTCTTTCATCTATTCTATCTTTTAAGTTAATAACCGTTGGCTCTATTATTCCTATGATTGGTAAATCATATTCTTTTTGTAAAGTTTCTAAAGCTTGGCTAGTTGCCGTTCCACATGCAATTACTATCATTTTTACATTTTTACTAATTAAAAACTCCACATTTTGTCTTGCAATTTCTATAATTGCTTCTGCAGACTTTTGCCCATAAGGAAATCTCTTTGTATCTCCTAAATATATATATTTTTCGCTTGGCAATTCTTTTCTAAGTTCTTTTAGAACATTCAACCCTCCCAAGCCTGAGTCAAATACCCCAATTGGTTGATTATTCATAACTTCCTCCTAATTTTAAAAATCAATGACATTATATATATAAAATATAAATAAAACAAGAAAATGCAATAACATTTTTCTTTAACTAGCTATAAAACGTAAAAAATTCAATATCAATATTTTTTCACATCTTACTGTCGCAATCTTGATGAGTCCCGTTCGTTCCGAACTTGGACTCTTTTATTTGTATAGATTGCTTCAATCGCATTCGCTTCGCTCATTTGGTCGCTGCGCGATGATTCAAAAATATTATATTGAATTTTTTACTGTTATAAATTTGTAATTTATATTACATATTAACTTTTAAATATTATGCGAACTATTCTTCTTCCTCATCAAACTGAGAATTATATAAAGTAGCATAAAAACCATCTTTAGCAAGAAGTTCATCATGAGTTCCTTGCTCAACAATATCACCATTATTAATAACCAAAATCATGTCGGCATTCTTAATAGTAGACAATCTATGAGCAATAATAAAACTTGTTCTACCCTTCATCAAATTATCCATAGCAGATTGAATTTGAATCTCAGTTCTTGTATCAATTGAACTTGTAGCCTCATCCAAAATTAAAATCTTAGGATCAGCCAAAATAACACGAGCAATAGTCAACAACTGTTTTTGACCTGCAGATATATTATTTGTCTCCTCATTAAGAACCATGTTATAAGAATTAGGTAAAGTTTTAATAAAGTGATGTACATGAGCCGCCTTTGCTGCTTCAATAACCTCATCATCTGTTGCATCAGGCTTACTATATTTAATATTATCTTTTATAGTTCCACTAAACAACCAAGTATCTTGAAGAACCATACCAAAATGTTTTCTCAGATCACCTTTATTAAAATCTTTTATATCATAACCATCTATTGTAATTTTTCCGCCATTCAAATCGTAGAATCTCATTAATAATTTAACAAGAGTCGTTTTCCCAGCACCAGTTGGACCAACAATAGCAATTTTTTGTCCATCTTTTACTTCAGCATTAAAATCATTAATAACTACCTTATCTTCATTATATCCAAATTTAACATGCTCAAATTTAATATTACCTTTTAAACTTTCTACATCAGTTGGATTTGTTGTAACGTCTTTTTCTTCTTCTTCATCTAAGAAGCCTAAAACTCTCTCAACAGCAGCAATCATAGTTTGAATTTGAGTCATTATTTGAGCAATCTCACCAATAGGTCTAGTAAATTGCTTGTTGTATTGAATAAATGATTGAATATCTCCAACTTGGATTTTACCTTGGATAGTAAAATATCCTCCTATAATCGCAATAGCAACATATCCTAAATTTCCAATAAAATTCATAACAGGATACATAAAACCACCCATAAATTGTGATTTCCAACCAACTGTATATAGTTTTTCATTTTTTTCTTTAAATTCTTTTAAAACTTCATCTTCTCTATTAAAAGCCTTTACTATAGATTGTCCACCATAAATTTCTTCAACTTGACCATTAACCTTACCTAAAATTTCTTGTTGAGCAGTAAAATATTTTTGTGATTTACCAACAATCTTTTTAACAATAAAAGCTGAAATTGGTAATATAAGTAATGAAATCAATGTCATTTGAACATTAATTGAAAGCATCATTATAAGAATACCAACAACCGTACAAACAGCCGTAATAATCTCAGTAATACTTTGATTAAAGTTTTGTCCAAATGTATCTATATCATTTGTAAGGATTGATAAAACATCACCTTTACTTTGTTTATCAAAAAAGTTCATTGGTAATCTATGAATTTTCTTTGATAAATCATCTCTCATTCTATATGTCAATTTTTGAGAAACATCAGTCATAACCAAACTTTGAATTAAAGAACATATAGCACTAATAATGTATAAACCAACAAGTATCATAATTATATTAAATATATAATCAAAATCTATGCCACCAGCTCCAGAAATCTTTTTCACAATACCACTATAAATTTCTGTAGTAGCCTTCCCCAAAATCTTAGGTCCAACTATTGTAAATACAGTACCAGCTATCGCGAAAATGAAAACAATAATTAACTTCCATTTATATTCGCTTAAGTATTTTCCCATTAATTTTTTTGTTGTTCCTTTAAAGTCTTTAGCTCTTTCAACAGATTTAGCTCCACCAGGTCCTCCTGGGCCTCCACGACCAACTCTAGGTCCTTTTTGAAATTTTCTTTCACGCTTTTCGTCCATTATTTGTTCTCACTTCCTTCCTACTTTCTTTTTAATTCTTCTTCAGATAATTGAGATAAAGCAATTTGTCTATATGTCTCACAATTTTCCATCAACTCTTCATGAGTTCCTTTTCCAACTATCTTACCATCTTCTAATGTAATTATTTGGTCAGCATTTAACACTGTATTAATTCTTTGTGCAACTATAATAACTGTCTTATCTTTCGTAACTTTTGCTAGTTCTTCTCTTAAAACACAATCAGTTTTATAATCCAATGCTGAAAAACTATCATCAAAAATATAAATTTCAGGATCAGAAGCAATAGCTCTTGCTATTGATAATCTCTGTTTCTGTCCACCAGATACGTTAGTTCCACCTTGAGAAATATGAGTTTGATATTTTTCAGGTTTTGATTCAATAAACTCAGTAGCTTGAGCAATTTCAGCAGCCTTAATCATTCTTTCATCACTCATATTTTCATCTGCAAATTTTATATTAGACTCAATTGTTCCAGAGAATAATACACCTTTTTGAGGAACATATCCTATAATATCTCTCAAATCTTTTTGAGAAACATCTTTAATATTAACTCCATCAACACAAAGCTCTCCACCAGTTACATCATAAAATCTTGGAATCAAATTAACGATTGTAGACTTACCACTACCAGTACTTCCTATAATAGCCGTTGTCTTTCCAGGTTCAGCCGTAAAATTAATATCAGTCAATATTTCCATATCAGCATCAGGGTATCTGAAAGAAACATTTTTGAATTCAACTAAACCTTTTTTATCAGATTCAAATTTCTTTGTTTCATCTTTATCCTTTATACTTAAATCTTGATCTAAAATTTCATTAATTCTGTTAGCAGAAACTGCAGCTCTTGGAAGCATTATAGAAATCATTGAAACCATCAAGAAAGCCATAACAATTTGCATTGTATATTGAATAATAGCCATCATATCTCCAACTTGCATTACACCTGAATCAATATTTTTACTACCAAACCACACAATCATAAGTGAAATTCCATTCATTAAAAACATCAATAAAGGCATCATAAAAGACATTACTCTGTTAACAAAAATATTAACTTTAGTTAAATCAAGATTTGCTTTATCAAATCTTTCTTCTTCTGATTTCTCTTTATTAAAAGCTCTAATAACAGGTAATCCTGTTAAAATCTCTCTTGCAACAAGATTAATTTTATCAATTAAAACTTGTAACTTTTTAAACTTAGGCATTGCAACAATAAATAAAATTAAAACTACTGTTAAAATACATAAAATAGCAAAACCTATAATCCAAATCATTGAAGTACTACTTTTGGTAATAACTCTGATCAATCCACCAATACCCATAATAGGAGCAAATACAACCGTTCTAAATAACATTTGAATCATTCCTTGGATCTGTTGAATATCGTTAGTACTTCTTGTTATAAGAGATGCTGTTGAAAATTCTCTAAATTCTTTATTAGAATATTTTAAAACTTTTTCAAAAACTTCTTCTCTTAAATATTTAGCAAGTTTACAAGCCATTCCTGATGAGAAATACATTACAGTTACACCAGTAATCATTATTAATAAAGCCACACCTAACATTTGGAATCCAGCTTTCCAAATATAGCTTGATTGAATTTTATCTGTATCCATTCCAATAGCTGTATATTCAGTTCTAACTGCTGTAATTGCTGACTGACTTAACATACCTCCAACAGTATCTTCAATTTGTTTTCCAAAATTATCTATCATCTGCTTACTTTGTTCTTCTGGCATTGCCTTAATAATATCTATTAAACTTGCATTTTGAAATGCAGATTGTACCTCAACCGGTAAAACAGAAATAACATATTGTCTCATACTTTCTGACTTAGTTTCATCTTGTATTACATACATCATAACAAGAGGTTTAGCCATAACGTCCTCAAGTTTTTCTTTATCCTCTTTAGAAATCTTTTTCAAAATATAAATATTTTCTTTTTCTAAAGCTGGATACTCTTTTACATACTTATTATAATCACTTTCTGACAAATCATCTTTAGATAATAATGTATACTTATCTAATATAAAATCATCTTCATCAGTTGTTATTAAAATATTTTGTAATTCTTCTTCTCTAATTGCCTCTGGTGCACAAGATTCAACACCACCCTGTTGGATTCCAACATTAACTATTCTTGATGTATAATCTGGCAATGCAAGTTCGCCCATAGCTTGAACTACAAGTAGAATCATTACAATCAAAACAGATTTCCATGCTTTTCTTAGTTTTAATAAAACCTTAAACATACTATAATTCCTTTCTTTTAAATTTTATTTTATAATTCCATATCTTAAATAATCCAAATCTCTTTTAAAAGACTTTTTAGCATTTTGAGCCGAAGCACCATTTTGGTAATCAATAATGTTTTTAATCATCATACTTATAATAACATGAAAAACACTAGCTAATTCTTCCTCATCCTTCATCTTAAATTTAGATTTATCAATATGTTTTAATAAAACATTCTGATTCATTTTTTCAGGCAGACTTTTCATATTGTTCATACATCCATATTTTTCTTGCATTCTTTTTATGTGTTCCATTACTTTTCGTTCTTTTTCTATCACGCACATTTTATCATCTGAAACTATTCTATTAAACATATCTTCAAATACAAGCAAAATATCGCCATTAAAATCATCCATTTTTTTGCAAAATTTTTCTTCTGTAGCCTTAAGATATTTCTTAATAATAAAATCAATTAAATCTTCTTTTGATTCAAAATATTGATAGAAACTTCCTCTAGGAATTCCAGCAGAAATAACAATGTTTTTTACTAAAACATTCCCATCTTTTGCTCTAAAAAATTCTTCTTTGGCAGCCTCCAATACCTTCTCCTGCTTCTCTTTTGGCAAATTATAAAAAGTATTTGTTGGCATCTTTCTCCCTCCTAAAAAAATATACATCCACATTATAAGTGACATCATGTCACTTGTCAACATTCGAATTTTACAATAGAAATATTAAATTAATATTAAATTCTACAAAATATTTATTTTTTAAAACAAAAAGAGAGCAATTAACTTTGCTCTCTTTAATATTTTATTTGGCATATTCTATTGCTCTAGTCTCACGAATTACATTAACTTTAATTTGTCCCGGATATTCCATTTCTGCTTCTACCTTTTTAGCAACATCTCTTGCTAAAACAACCATATCGTTATCTGAAATTTTATCTGGTTTAACCATTAATCTAATTTCTCTACCAGCTTGTATAGCAAAAGATTTATCAACACCATCAAAAGAATCAGCAATCCTTTCTAATTCCTGTAATCTCTTAATATATGTCTCTAAAGTTTCTCTTCTAGCACCAGGTCTTGATGCAGAAATAGCATCAGCAGCTTGTACTAAAACAGCTTCCAAACTCTTAGGTTCAACATCACCATGATGAGCTTCAACAGCATTAATAACTAAATCATTTTCTTTATAACGTTTTAATATATCAACACCAATCTCAACATGAGTACCTTCCATATCGTGATCCAAGGCTTTTCCAATATCATGTAACAATCCTGCCCTTCTAGCTAGTTTTGAATTTAATCCTAATTCCTCAGCCATAATTCTTGCAAGATTTGATACTTCAATAGAATGATTTAATACATTTTGACCATAACTTGTTCTGTATTTTAATTTTCCAAGAAGTTTAACAACATCTGGGTGTAAGCCATTTACACCAGTCTCTAAAACTGCTCTTTCTCCTTCTTCTTTAATGATTGCTTCAACTTCTTCTTTAGCCTTTTCAACCATTTCTTCAATCTTAGCAGGATGAATTCTTCCATCTTCTAATAATTTCTCCAAAGCAATTCTAGCTACTTCTCTTCTTAGAGGATCAAATCCTGATATAATAACAGCTTCAGGTGTATCATCAATAATTAAATCAATACCCGTCAAAGTTTCAAGAGTTTTAATATTTCTTCCTTCTCTACCTATAATTCTACCTTTCATTTCATCATTTGGTAATGAAACAACAGATACTGTAGTTTCAGAAGTATGATCAGCTGCACATTTTTGAATAGCATAACAAACCATTTCTTTAGCCATCTTTGAAGAATCTTCTTTATACTTGTTTTCTAAATCTCTAATCATTTGAGCTTTCTCTGGAACAATTTCATTTTCTAAAGAATCTAATAATTGTTTCTTAGCTTCATCAACAGTCAATCCTGAAATACGTTGTAATTCAGCAAGTTCTTCTGCTTTTGCATCCTCCAACTCTTTTCTAATTTCATCACTTTCAACCATTTTTCTATCTAAGTCTTTTTCTTTGTCTTCTAAAGATTGCACTCTTCTCTCAAGATTCTCTTCTTTTTGAATTAATCTCTTTTCTTGTTGTCCTACTTCTGCTCTCCTCTCTTTAATCTCCTGATCTAAATCATTTCTAAGCTTAAGCATTTCCTCCTTAGCTTTAAAAATCTCTTCCCTTTTAGTATTTTCCGCTTCTATTTTTACATTTTCAAGTAATCTTTTAGCTTCATTTTCAGCACTTTGAATTTTAGATTCAGCAATTCTTTTTCTTATAGTAATTCCTAAAGGTATGAATATTGCTGCTGAGATTAAAAGAGTAATTATAACAATAAGTACTTCACTCATTCATAATCAACCTCTTTTCTTATTAAATTTTCAATGTTCATTAAATATATAAATTTTACAACATAAATAAATTTTATATTTTAATAATTACCATATATATTTTATATGGATTACATAAATTTGTCAAGTAAACAAACACAATAGAATTATAAAAAAATATTCCATTTCTTACCACAAGCAACAAAAAACCACAATCACTTAATTTGACTGTGGTTCACTATTTTTATAAAAACTCTGGAATTCTATCAACACTATCCTTAAAAGGATTTTCATTTGCAAAAACAAATTTTGATTTTATTTCTTCTTTAAATCTTTTTACTGCCTCAGCATCCTTAGTTAAAATAATACTACAATATTTCTCGCCATATTCATTTAATGTATTAATAGCTTCATCAACTGGCATATCATCATATACTTCCGCTTCTATTCCATTTTCAAAACAATAATTAAAAATCTCTCTTGATAATTCATAAAAATCATCATCTTCACAATAGATATCAATTATTCCAAATGGAACATACTCAATATCAATATCATTTATATGCTTACAAATTGTATATATGTTCTTATCACCAACACAATACATTTTATCAATAAATTCCAAACTTGCTTCAACATCTTCTACATTCTCATAATTATTTAAAGTAACTACATCATATATTCTGTACTCTTTTAATATTTCTATAAATAATGTAACAATTAATTTATTAACACCATAACACATATTATCAATAAGTAAATTCATTAATTGACAATTAAGCAAACCTTGTAAACAAAGTTCAATAGTAACTGATGGATCACCATAATAAGCAACCAATAAATTTCTAGTTTCTTTTATAACAACTTCTTTTTCTCTATACTCATCAATCACTTTTACCAATTTTTCTGGATATACAACTTTTTTACTATACTTATAATCAAGTTCATTTAGTTTTTCAATTTCTTTTTTATTCTCATTAATTTCACTTTTTAAATCTCTACAAATCTTTTTAAATACATCATTAGATATTCTCAAATCTTTGCTTTTCGACAATACTTCCATTATTTTCTTTTAACCTCTTAGCTTTCTAGAATTCACAATCTTCTTAATTTCTAAATCAATTCTATCAATTTCATCTTTTGTTCTTCTTGTATCTTCTTTATATCCACATGCTTCAGAAAGTTTTTCGCCCCAACCTTTAGTATGCCAAAAACTTTCAAGCCTTCCTTGTAATTTTGGATAATTAGCAACAGCTGCTACAGGTATATCACCATCAATTATCAAATCATCCTTTATATCTTCAAACTCTTCAATAGGCATACTTAACATTTTAGTTGCCCTTGCATAATCTGGTCTATCTTTCTTAAACATCTTTTCAAGAATAATCGTACCATTTCCCACATTAGGTAATTTAAAAATCATCATACCTTGATCTAACATTTCATAAGAATACTCTGGATCAAGTAACTTTATTAATGTCCACCTATTAAGTGGATCAGAAACATATTCTCTTCTTGAAGATACATCTTTTTCTTCCTTCACATCACTTACTCTACGTCTTCCAGAAGTACCACCAACCTTAACATTCTTATAAGTAAGTCTCATTGCCTCCAAACCTTCTTCTTTAGCAACTTCTCTTAATTCTTTTTGCTCTTCTGTTAAAGTCTCATCTTCATCAGCAAATGTTGTATAAAAAATTCCCCATTTTGTATTTTTAGATATTCTAGGATCTTTTAAAATATCTAATACACAATCATAATTTCCATCAGTACAAATTTCTTTAACATCAGCTGGTTTCAACTTACCATCCCTCATCATCTTCATAATCAAAGGATTTCCAGCCCATTCTTCAATAGATTTCAATGATATCAAATGCTCTTCATACCATTTAACCAAATCTGAATCCTCAAACTCACCATCTGATGCTTCAATAATTTTCTCACCTTCAAGATATCTGCTATCTTTATCTTTTCTACTTAAGAGAACCATTCTATAAAGTGCCGCATATCTACCATATTCATCATCACCATTTTTATATAAGGATATCAATTTTTCTGGTGAAACAACATCTTCTAACTTCTTCTTTTCTTCATTATTCATTTCTGAAAAAGCATCTAGTTCCATTTTCCCAGCTAAATAATATTCTACCATTTCTTCATCAGACATGATACCATTTTTTCTTAAAGAACCTAATAACTCCTCATCAATTACATCGCATTGATCTATCAAATCAGTTACAAGCCCCTTATCTAATAAATTATCATCAATTAAAGTTCTAACATCTGCAGAATTTACCAATCCGTTTTTTATCAAACTCATTACACTATATCTACTTGCCAATTTATTTCTAACTAAATAATCGAAAGCACCTTCAGTATTTCCAAGTTCCATAATATCTTCTGACGATAATGTAATAATCCTTTGGAAAATTTCTGGATCCATACTCAAAATACTTTTTGGATCAGATGATAACTCATCCAAGATTCTTTCTTCCTCATTAGTAGATACATAATGTCCATCTGAACAAATTCTAGCACAAGCCTTTCTCAATTCTCTAAAAGAATAATTTTGCTTAGAGACACCATTATTTGAAATTATTCCACTTACAGAAGTTGAACGAGCTCTTATTGATTCTTCTAAAATCTTCATAAGCTCTGCAAAATCCTTGTTTTGCTCAGGACTTAATTTCGCGGTCTCTAAATATTCATTAGCTCTATATGCTGCAATTAAAAATAAAGGATCCAACTCAAAACAATCCGGATATTTTTCAAGCATACTTGGAAGCCTTTGATAAAACACTCCTAAGTCCATATTCTCAAGTTCTTTTTTCTTATTATTTACTAAAACTTCTAATCTTGTGCCTGAATTTTCCTTTAACAATTCCATTCTCTCTTGGATTGATAAATCATACAATTCAGCAACCGCATCTATTAAACCAAGTTTAACAATAATATCATTTAAACTATCATTCTTACCATAAAATCTCTTCATTTCTGTTGTACTATGTAAAGTAAACAAACTATGCAAATTTATTTTCTCACTTAATTCTTCAATTCTTTGCTCATTTTTACTTTTCTTATCAGTTTTATCTTTGCCAATCAATTCAGCAGCAGTTACTCTCTTAATCTCATCATTAACCATAGTAACTCTATTATTAGGCTCAAAATAAGCATAATCAGAATGTTCCAAAGCTTGTTTACAATTATCCATTATAGTTGGAAATCTCCCAGTCTTTGAAAGCAAACCTTCTTCAAGCAAAGTCTTTAATGTAAAAAATGCATACGCCTCTCTATCAATATATTTAAAATTATCTTTTACAAATTTCTCTACACGCCATTTTCTTTCATCATCATTACCACTTAATCGTATCAACTGAGTAAATTCATCATAAATACCTTGGTCATGAATAATATCTCTCATATACTTCACATTTAATACTATCCCAAACTCCTTATGAAATTCATCATAGCTCATTTTATTAATATTTTTCATAAATCTCCTCCAAACATTAATATTATAGCATATTATGTTAACATAATCAATATGTAAACACATTAAACGCCGAATTTGCAAGCCTTTCACACATATTCTATATAGCAATTATTCCTAACATATAATTATCACTTCAGCATAACTGTAAGTTTACCATTAAAGTAAAAAAATACTTAGAGCACAACGCCCTAAGTATCTTAAAACATATCAATTATAACTACGCCCTTGGATGAGCTTTATGATAAACATTCTTCAAACTCTCATCTTGAAACTTCATATAAATTTGAGTAGAAGAAATATCTGAATGACCAAGCATCATTTGAATAGACTTCAAATCAGCACCATTTTGTAATAAATGTGTTGCAAAAGAATGTCTCAAAACATGAGGAGTAATATCCTTTGTGATATGAGCCTGCTCTTTATAATATTTTATAATCTTCCAAAATCCTTGTCTTGTCAATCTCTTACCATTAACATTAACAAACAAAGCTTTCTCATTTTCATTTTTAATCATAATAGGTCTTGCATCTTTTACATACTCATCTAAAGCCTTCAAAGAAAGATTTCCTAAAGGAATATTTCTTTTCTTAACTCCATTAGCACATGTAACAAATGCTTTTTCAAAATTAACATCCTCTAAATTCAAAGAAATAATTTCAGTAACCCTCATACCAGTTGCATAAGCAAATTCAAGCATTGCCTTATCTCTTATTCCCTTTAAATCAACATTTTTTGGTTGTTCTAACAAAAGTTCAACTTCATCTGAAGATAATATACTAGGAGCTTTCTTCTCAATTTTAGGAGATTGCATTCCCTCTGTTGGATCTTTTCTAACCTTTTTTGAACGTAACAAAAATTGATAAAAAGATCTAATAGAAGCAAGATTTCTAGAAATTGTAGAAGTTTTCTTTCCCATCTTTTTTAAATATTCAATATACTCTTTTATCTCTTGTTGATCTAATTTTGAATACATTAATCTTTCGTCATCTAAGTATTCTTGAAATTGAATGATATCTCTTCTGTATGATTGCAAAGTATTTGCAGACAATTTTTTATCATTCTCTAAAAATTCTAAGAAAAGTTTAATTTGTTTTTCCATTTATTGTCCCCCATCCAAAATATTATCTTCTTTCAATCTATATTAAATATAAGATTATTTCATAACGTTAAAAAATAACTTATGTAAATCGTATAAATAATTTACATAACTTATTTATGCATTATGTTATATCAAAAGTATGCTGAAAAGTAAATACCTTTATAGATATTTTTTAAATAAATACAAAAAATTTGTCGAAACATAGGCTTCAAAAAGTGACGACATTATGACAATCGATGATGCAATCAAAACAAATATTAAATATTTAAAAATTTCAAACCTTATATTCATCTTTTTATTTGCAAAAAAACTCTTTACAAAATTAACACCAGCAACCAATACTACAAATATTGAAACCATATACATTATATTATGTATCAACATAGAATTACAAATGAAAATAATGGCTGTTTTGGTATTCTGTGTAGCAAAAATAGCCGAAATTGTATACCCAATAGAAAACGCTTTTTTAGCAATAATCCAATATACAAACGGAATTCCAATAACAGTAGAAGCTAAAAAAACTATAAATACAAAATCCTTAAAATTTCTTTTTAAAGAATTATTAAACACATCATTTTTATTATCATAATCATTACTTTTCACAATACTAATTTTCGAATTAATAAAATTTCTAATCTCTTCTTGTTCAAGACTATTAGAATTATTTATTACAAAAATAGAAACAACAACTCCAATTGTAAAAACGCAAAACAATTTCAAATATTCAATTATATTATTAGAAAAATAATATTTTATATATTGCCTCATTCGCTCCTCCTTTTCCAACTCTATTCAAGTAAGAAACATTTTATGTCATAATATTTTTCCAATTTAAATTATAATATTAACAAAAAAAATAAACCTTCTACGTTAAACTAATTATCTAACATAGAAGATTTATTTAAAATTTCCTTATTTATTTTTAGTTATCTTAGCTAATCTCTCTGCATTTTCTTTTTGCTTATCTAAAGGTAACCATGCAAATTCAGAACACACCTCTTCACCAAACATTGTAGTATTATCTTTTTTATCTTCCATAAACAACACTCTCCTTCAAGAATATTGTTTCAAAATTATCAATAAATATGCAAAGCACCCCTTCCATAGAAGGGGTGCAATGAGAGTTTACATTGCCATGCAGACATATCTGCTATTTTTAGTAACAACTTCGCAAAAGCCATTTCCAATCAAGGAAACATCTAAAACTTTGCTGGTTCTTCTAGCATCTCTGCTAAGTTCTCCAGCTTTAAGCTTTAATTCCATGCAGGAAAAAACTTCTCCAACAACAGGAGTTTCGATCAGCTGAGCAAAACGAATTTGCTTGTTATTACTTTCCAGCACCTTCACAAAATATTCTGACCCATTAGTCTCTACTTTGTAAAAGCCTTCGTCAAGCATCTGCACATTCCGTACCGTAGAAGTATTTACAGGAACTAAATCCGTAGAAACACCTCTCTGATACTCAATCCTGCAACATTGCATTCTCTTTCCTTCAACAGGCAACAGCATTGCATATGCAAAATAGCTTTTTCTTTCTTTTGATCCTTCTCTCATTCTTTCATCCTCCAAAAATTTTTACTGCGTCGTTAATAATTACTGTAAACACGAGGTCTACAAGAATTAGCTAAAAGCCATTCATAGTTACATTATACCACAATTTACATAAAATCTCAAATTTTAAGAAACTCCCTTATTACATCCACAATCCAGTCCTCTTTTAGCCATAAATAACTGTTGACTGGTATTTTTTCCTTCTACTTTCTCCAAATAATTAATTTTTCTTTCAAGTGAACAATCCTCTTTTAAAACTATTGTATCTCTAAATTTATCAAATAACTCTAATATTCCCATATGAACACCTCCGCAAATATTTACTTGCATTTGTACTAACAGTTCTTTATAAGAACTGGATTAATAAGCAACTACATAAATAATAAAAACTCACATCTGTACTTTGCAAGGTAGATGTGAGTTTTCTCAATATATCTGCCAAAACCACGTTTGTGGAATTGTCATTTTCTATACTTTAGGCACAAATTTTAAATAAAATTCAATTATTTTCTAAATAAATTTTTAATTTTCCTCCAAATTTTCTTATACCATTTTATATTAGAAACATCTACCACCGCAGTCTCTGGATTATTTTCTTCAGAACTACAATTATTTGTTTTATATTTATTATCAAAAATAATATTAGAATTATACTTTTCTTTTTTATATTCTTCAAGTAATTGCATATCATATTTTTCTTTTTTTAATATTTTTTCTCTTTGCTCACTTGTAGCCCAATAATCTCTAAATAAAATAGCTATAATAGTTTGTGCAATATCAGATACATTTTGTTCTTTTAAAGTAATTTCTGGATTATATTCAAAATCGTAATCATAATTAGCATATTTTGAAAACATTTCAATTTTTTTTGTAGGAATTTTATTCAAATCTTCTTTTGAAACATATTTCAATATATCCAATACTTCTTTATATGCATTTGCATATTCAACTTTTACCATCTAAAGTATTTCCTCTCTTTTATTTTGTAGAAATTTCATTAGTATTTTCTAAACTTTGTTCATCTTTCGAAATTTGATATTCAACATCTTTTTTGGCTTGAGAATCTTTTATTTTATCAAAAACTTCTTCTGCTAATGTTCTAGTTGTTTTTTTATATCTATGTATTTCATAATATTGTTCTAATCCTTCAATAAATTCAGGAAGCTCTGGATATTTTTCAATATTTGTCAAATCCATAACTTGTCGTTCAGGAATAGTTCTTTTTTTACTACCGATTTCAATAGTTTCTTCAGGTTTTGTAACTAAAAGACCACTTAATTTATATTTTTTTACTAATTGTATATATTCTTGAAACTTAAACAACAAATTACAATCACGGCATTTTGAACTATCTAGATAAATCTTATCATTTGAATTAACTTGGCTTAGCATTGATTCCAAAAAATCTAAACCATTTGATTGAGTTTTTCCATCATGTGAAAATAATCTAAGCATATCTTTAGTTATTCTAACTCCTTGAGTTCTGCCATTATTATCAATAATTCTGGTATGAGTATTATGGGGAGCTTTCATTTGGTTAATCCATACTAAGCGTTCATCATTATAATCAATTTCTTCCATAATTGGGTTATCTTCTTCATTTAGTAAAGGTCCTCTTAGCCTATCAATAATTGGTAATGTTTTTTCTCTAACTACTAATGACAATCTATCTCTTTCATCAACTAATCTAAGGATTTTCTCTTTATTTCCTTCTGAATCTTGGCGAACCAAATCTTTAATTTTATCATCCAATTCTTCAAATTTTTCAACTATGTTTATTCCAGAATCATTTAATTCCTTAATAGAGGAATTTACCATTTCTAAATCTTCATCACTTATACTGTATTCATATTGTGTTTTAGTCGCATCAAAAATAAAATATACATTATCTTCCATATATTGTCTTATCATTTCAAAACCTTCTATTATTGATAAAGAATCTTTTGAATCTTTATCTTTAGCAGAATCTGGCACAAATTGTTTGTGTGCAATGCCATTAAAATCTCCTATTCGCTGCTGAAATGATGCTGATATTAATCTATTATAAAGTTGTAATACCCCTTCTAATCCATATGAAACGTAGGTCTTTTCTATAGCTGACTGTCCCAATCCACCAGAAGCGTTATCACCTATTAATGGACGTAATCCTTCATTCAATATACTTTCTATATTTCTTTGAGAAGTAAAATGAAATGCAACATTTTCTCTTATACTTCTAAAATCTTTCAATAAAGCTAATTTTTTATCTTTTTCCATTAATTGCTCCTAATTGATACATACTTATAATTATATTTTTATTATATCAATATATTATTATAAATAACAATATATTTTAGGCAATATTTTAAAATAATAAAACTATAAAACTATAAAGAATAAATCTAGTTAATTTGTAATCAATCTGTTCTCTATAAGCTTCTGATCCTATTTGAACCATTTTATTGACATCAGTAAAATGGTCTAATATACTAACACCACTATTTTCACAAGATATTTTAGCTTTAACTATTATTTTTTCAAAGTTTTGCCAATTAGAATATTATAAAACTTTCATAAGTTATCTAGCATACCAAAATTCAACATCATCACTATCAATATGCTTTATACTTTCAAATGTGATAATATTAAAAAAATATAGAGTAGCTGATTTTTCAAAATCATTGCTACTCTATATTTTCATCTATTTGGTGCGGATGAGAGGACTTGAACCCCCACGGTCTCCCACTAGATCCTAAGTCTAGCGCGTCTGCCAGTTCCGCCACATCCGCATCTCACTGACAAGAATTATATTAACACAAAAATATAATTCTTGTCAACTCCTTTTGAAATTTTTCTTCATAAAATTTGTACAATACTAAAAATTTTCCAAGCCACACCTATAGTTTTCCAGATAACTATTACTTCTCCTGTCTCTAAGATTATTCACACATAATATCATAATAATTGCAGAACTCATATCCCTCACTTTGATACTTCTCAATCAGTTGTGGTAAAAACTCTACAGTTACTTTCTTATCACCAGCATCATGCATCAATATTACTAAATTATCATCACCCTCTGCTGTTTGATTTAACTCATTCCACATAGCCTCAATAGTAGTATTTCCAGCAGCATCACCAGTCAAGCAATTCCAGTTTGTATGAGTAATTTGATTTTGTTTTAACAATTCTATAGCTTCTCTCTTAACAGCATCATATGGGCCACCTGACGAACCACCAGGAAATCTAAATAAATGTGGATTATAGTTTGGTACACCAATAGCTTTTCTAATTTCTTCTAAAGTTTTATTATATTCATCTAACGTTGCTTGCGCAGAAGAATACACTTGGCTATATTTATGCGTATACCCATGAACCGCTATAAAATGTCCTTCATCATACGCTCTTTTTACAAGTTCGGGCTTTGTAACAACATTTGAACCTAACACAAAAAATGTAGCTTTTACATTATATTTTTTTAAAATATCTAACACTTCAGGTGTACGTACTGATGGTCCATCATCAAATGTTAAATACACCTTTTTACTTTTTTCAAAATAAACATTAACAACTTTTTTAGCAATTTCATCACTATACTGTGGCAATTGTGTTTCCATAGCAGCATTTATATCATGCTTTGGAAATTTAGAATTAACTTGAGGTGTCGGCGTTACCTCAGGTTCTGGTTCTGGAGTTTCTTCTACCTCCGGAGATTCTGAAGGAGTTGCAGATGGTTCAACATTTTCAGCCGTTTCTTTACCAATAGTTTTCGCACCACCAATCTCCGTCATCCCTTGATTGTCCATATCATTTTTTATCATTTTATATGCCAATGTTCCAGTAAAAACAATTATTCCAATTGTAATAAGAGCAATAACCACACAAAAAATAATTAATTGTTTATTTTTTATCTCTGTTTTTCCTTCTTCAAAATAAAATGGCTGTTTATACATTTTAATTAATACCTCTAAACTTCTAACTCTATTTTTCTATCTGTGGCATTATATTTTCTATATATAACACCACATGAATCAAACATTTTCTTTGACGCAATTACACCATCTGAAGTAGCATATTTATCTTCTTTATATATTACTTCTTTTATCCCAGATTGAATAATTGCCTTTGCACACTCATTGCAGGGAAATAATGCAACATATATCTTTGAACCAGTTAAATCCCCTCTATAATTCAAAATTGCATTCAATTCACCATGACACACATATGCATATTTAGTATCTAAGAAACCACCTTCTCTATCCCAATGCATTGAATCATCATCTAAGCCTCTAGGAGCCCCATTATATCCAATTGATAATATTCTATTATCATCACTCACTATACACGCTCCAACTTGTGTATTAGGATCCTTACTTCTTTGAGCCGAAAGTAAAGCTATTCCCATAAAATACTCATCCCATGAAATATAATCTTTTCTTTTCATAAAAACATCCTCCTAGAATTTTTCAGCAAATTCATTCTAACATATTCGACCTTTTTTTACAATTTATTTTTTTGCCATTTCTTATTTATTTTTTGAAGTTTTTGGAATATAATATTACCATAATAAAAATTATAAATATAATTTTTGTTCTATATAATTCATTCAAATTTTATACCAAATATAAAGTATAAAATTGTAGAAAGGAATGATATTTACATGAAAAAAATATTATTTAAAGGCTGTGGAACAGCTATCGTTACTCCATTCAATGAAAATGGTGTAAATTTCGATGAATTCAAAAAATTAATCGAATTCCAAATTTCTGAAGGTGTTGATGCTCTTATTGTTTGTGGAACAACTGGTGAAAGTTCAACAATGACTTTAGATGAAAGAAAACAAACAATCGAATTTGCAGTAAAAACAGCAAATCATCGTGTTCCTATTATTGCTGGAACAGGTGGAAATTGTACTCAATCAGTAATCGATTTTACAAAATGGGCAGAATCTGCTGGTGTTGATGGTGCACTAATTGTAACACCATATTATAACAAAACAACTCAAGCTGGGTTAATTGCTCACTATTCATCAATAGCTTCTCAAACAAAATTACCTATTATTTTATATAGTGTTCCTAGTAGAACAGGTGTTAATATCACACCAGAAACATGTTTAGAACTTTCAAAAATTTCTAACATAGTAGCAATAAAAGAAGCTAGTGGAAACCTATCACAAATTGCTGAAATTAAAGCACTATGTAGAGAAAATTTACATGTATACTCTGGAAATGATGATCAAATTGTTCCTATTCTTTCACTTGGAGGTTTGGGTGTAATTTCAGTATTGTCAAATATTATGCCAAAATATACACATGACATAGTAGAAAATTTCCTAAACGGAAAAATAGTTGAAGCAACAGATATGCAATTAGATGCAATCTATTTAATAAAAGCACTTTTCTCAGAAGTAAATCCAATCCCAGTAAAAGCTGCATTAAACATGATTGGATACAATGTTGGAACACCTCGTCTACCTCTTATAGAAATGTCTGAAAAAGGTCAAGCAAAATTAAAAGAAGAATTAAAAAATTTTAACTTACTATAAAATCTAAAAACATATGGAGGAAAATATGATAAAAGTATTAATTAACGGTTGTAACGGAAAAATGGGACAAGAAGTTGCAAAATCAATAGAAAGAAACGATAACTTTGAAACAATCTGTGGTGTTGATAGATTAGACACAGGAGATAATAAATTTCCTGTATACACTAATATTAATCAAATCAAAGAAGAACCAGATATAATAATAGACTTCTCTATCCCAGCAGCAACATTTACAATATTAGAATATGCTGTACAAAAACACATACCAGTTGTAATAGCAACTACAGGCTTTTCAGATGAAGAATTAGAAAAAATAAAAACATATTCTGAAAAAATTCCAGTATTTCGTTCTTCAAACATGTCATTTGAAGTTAGTCTAATGAACCATATTGTATCTGAAGTTGCGAAATATTTAAAAGACTCAGATATAGAAATAGTTGAAACGCATCACAATAGAAAAATTGATGCACCTTCTGGAACAGCAATGACATTAGCAGAAACAATAAACAAAACTTTAAATAATGAAATGCACTACGAATTCAATAGACATGATAAAAGAGAAAAAAGAGATCCAAAAGAAATTGGTATTCACTCTATTAGAGGTGGAAATGTAGTTGGAAAACACACAGTTATGTTCTTCTCTGAAACAGAAAGTTTTGAAATAACACATAACGCACAATCAAGAGGCGTTTTTGCTGATGGTGCTCTAAGAGCTGCAGAATACTTAGTAGTACAAGAAAATGGATTATATAATATGGATAACATATTTACTAAATAATATCGTTATTCAGTTAATATAAACCAACATATACTAGCAATATTAATTTTCAATATTTTAAAATATTAATAATTAACAAATCAATATACTTTTAACATAAAAAGCTGGAATCAAAACAATTCCAGCTTTTTATAATTCACTAACCCATTTCATTCACACATTTATTTGTTATCAAACATATTATAATATATTAAATTCCAGTACTCTTGCATCTTCTCATAATATGGTGAACTTGTATCATTTACTAAATAAGTATTTCCATCACAATCTATATAATAATTATTCGTTATAACAGGTATTTCTTTTCTTAGCTCAATCATATACTTAGTATAAGAATCTCTTGGCAACTTAGCTACTTGTACTAATAAACTCTCAAAATAATTTGGACTAATCTCCACATCATGCTCTGTATCTATTTCATAATTAGCCCATATAAAAAATGGAACAACATGATTAGCCTTTGCTTCATCATAATCTCCAGTAAGTTCATACAAACTCTGTTGATTAATATTAGGTTGATGATCACCAAAGAACAATACAATAGTATCTTCATCATAATCTTCCAAATATTCAATAAGCTCTTTCAAAGCATTATCAGCTTTGTATTCAGATTGAAAATAACTAGTACCATCATCATTATCGTCCAAAAATTGAATTCCATCTTCTTCAATATAATTATAAGGCATATGATTTTGCATTGTTACAATAAAGGAAAAATTCTTCTCACCCTTTTCTTTATTATTCATAATATCATAATATACTTCATATGTAGATTGGTCTGAAGGATATTCACCATGATCAGTGCGAAGATTTTGCATACTATCCTTAAACATTGAATGTTCAAACCCTAGCAATTTATAAATTTTTTCCCTACTATAACCTGACTTATCCCAAGAATGCATACCATAAGTAGTATATCCCAACCTATTCATATAATTAACCATAGACTGTTTAACATTTCTAGTTATATACTGTTGATATGGCATTGAACCAGTAGGTAAAAAAGCTGTTGCATTTTGAGTTAAACACTCATACTCCACATTGGCAGTTCCTCCACCAAATTGAGATGAATGCATAACACCACTAACCACATTATCTCCATTAGCAATTTCATGAAAATATGCAATTGGATCTTCTGCTAATTCCATATCATAAGCCAACGCCAAATCTGAAAAAGATTCATTCATAATAACAATAACATTAGGGAAACCCTCTGTATTCTCAACAATATCAACATCATCAGGATATTGTCTCAAAATATCTTTGACATCATTTATATTATACCCTTTTGGCTTAGATACCTTTAAATTTTTTACCATCCTAACTATCGTCAATCCCGCACCAGAATTAGCATAAGCCCTATTTATATTCCACAATTCAACTTCCTTTGTGAAATAATCTGGCACACATAACGCTAATATTCCAATAACACCAATAGCAATTGTAATATTTTTTATTAATGTTGTCCTAGCCTCTCTCTTGTCTTTCAACTTCCATCCTTTAAACAACATAAACATCAAAAACACAAACAATAAACACGCTACCTTAAAATTACCTTCAATAGTAACTTGCATTCCTTTAGCAACATTCATTGCTGTTTGAATTGAATATATATCTGAAATAGTAATAGAAATTCCTCTAAGTCTTGTAACAAAATAATTTACTACTCCAAAAATAAACGTACAACACAAAATAAGTGCACAAGATAACTTAGTTCTATTAGTAAATCCATAAATTATCCAATAAATAAATATCAATAAAAAATAATTAACAAAGAACTTTTGGAATTTAAAAACATCATCCCACATAGTTTTAAAATATATCTTTTTTTCTTCAAAAGGAACTGAAAAACTACAAAGTTTTACAAACAAAACTTCGTTTCCGTTCAATAACTCAGATACAATGTAACATCCTAAGAAAAATAAAAGTATAAAAATAAATCTACTTATATTTAATTTTTTCAATATGGCTTTTATATCAATTTTCTTCTGCATTTTTTCTTCGACTATTAATTCTTTACAATCCATATCAAAAAATTCCTTTATTCCTCATTCTTAGCCCAATAATTATTATATAAAACCCTAGCTGTTTCTGGACTATCAACACCATCTTTATTTTTTACAGGAGCAAAATCAACTTCTCTTGTACCACGTAAAATAGCTATATCACTAACATAATTAAATGAATCAAAAATAAACATCTCAAATTTGTAACTATTTGGTTCATCTGGAACAACAAGATTACAATTTTCATCCAAATAACTATTTTTCTTATGAGCCTTATGATATGGCAATGTTACATTAGCTAATGTCTTTAAAATATCAATGCTAAATAAATTACACATAATATGAGACTCACCAAATTTTAAATCTCCATCTTCCTCAAGAGCTTCAGCCATTTCAGTTGGCATTTCAGAATATTCAATAACTCCAACTTTTCCATCTCTTTTGCAAATAACTCCAACTCTTTCATGAGGTCCATTCTTAACAACAGACTTTGTAGCAATCTTAACATTTCTTTCTTCAGCAAGACCTATTAAAGTTGGATCAACCATTTTTAATAAAACATTATCTATACTTCCAATAAACAACCATTTAACACCACGTTTTTCCATATCTGCTAAACAGCCATGTGTAGCCATTGATCTGAAAATACCACCATTACCATCAGAAGCCTCTTTTATAAGTCTGTTTTCACCCATAAGTAATTTACCATTCTCGTCAATCAAAGGCATTTGACCTTGTTTGAAAAACATAACACTATCCTTTGGATAATCAAAATAATTATGTTCTTCAAAAAATTCAATAATCTCATCATTATTTTCTTGGCTAGTCATTATATACCAAGGAATAACAACATCATATTTTTTATTTGCTCTTTTTAAAGTATCACAAACAATTTCAAATAAATACTTTGGAACTGGGTCAACCTTTATTTGGAAAGTTCCCTTTGGTTTACTATAACCTAATCTTGTACCTTGCCCACCAGACATAGTTGCAACAGCAAATTGATTAGACATAATAATATGTTTTCCCAAATCATTAATTTCTTCTAATTCTTCTAATGATAACTTGTTTTTCTTTAAAGCAGAAATAGGTTCAATATTATTTCCTAAATTTACCTCTTCTTTTGTAAGTTCATTATATAAATTTTCAATACTATCAAAATCTAAAATTTCTATTTGCTCAGCTAATTTTTCTTTTTCATCTTCAGTTAATTTTTCCATAATTTTAACAATATGATCTTGACCATATTGCTCTAATTTTTTAATTGCGTTTTCGTAGTTTTTCATATTTCTCCCACCTATTTTTATATAAAATTCATTGGTAAAAACCAACGCTATTATATACTATTCTTAAACAAAAGTAAATACACAAAAAAAGCTTGAAAAATCAAGCTTTTTTAACGATTCTATTTTAATATTTATCTTTTTAATTAAACACTCTAAACAATTTGAAATATCTATAATTTCACTTAGTTACTCTATAAAATAACATTTTTACTCTTTATATGTCCAGGAATCACACCTACTAGAAACAACGCAAGAACAATAACAAACTATTGAAAATATAAAAAATATAACTCCTACTATTATCAACACTAACATAGCCCCCTAAATTCAGAAGTTTCTACTCTCTTTATTTATCTTCTCAATATTTATTATATGCTTCAGTATTAAATATATTCTCAAATACCCATCATAACAAAGAAAAAGAAACACAAATTAAATGTGTTTCTTTTTACACTTATTTATTTTTATTATACTATTATATATTAAACAGCTGATAAATCCTCCAAAAGTATCTATTAATACATCTGAAAATTGACCAGTTCTACCATTAACAAATGTTTGATGATACTCATCTGTACACGAATATATAAAACAAATTATTAATGCAATTACATACATTTTTACTCCGCTCACGCCACTATTTTTAACGCTACTAATATAAGAACTGTAAATACAAAATATTCACTTGCATGAGCCACTTTTCTCAATGGATAATTCCATTTTTCTATAACTTGTTGAATTTTATACTTACTTGGATGTTTATCTGTTATACCCAATCCATTAGTAGTCTCTACTGACTTTCCAACTACTCCATTAATTATTGTTTTACTCTTTCCATTAGACTCATTTGTATCCATACTAGACATTATAAATATTACTATTACCAATCCTATTACAAAAATCCAAGAGATAATCTTTCTTAATAGACTCTTTTTTAATTTTTACCATTTTTCAGGTTTTTAATAAAAAGATATAATTTATTATACTTTAAATAATCATTGATTGAATTCATGCTTTTCATCGTTTTTAAAAAACCTTTTTTCAAATAATTTTTTCTAAAAATATAATATTGTTTACTTTTTTTCATAGGATGTTTTAATTGCTCATTAAATTTTTTAGCCTCGTCATAAGTCCTTTCATCAGAAGTTACTTCGTTCTTAATGAGTGAAAATAAAGTTTCTCCTCTTATAGTATTACAGATAACAGCAGATATACCTAATCTTTCATCATCATATGCTTTTGAATCTTTGCTTAATCCCCAAAAATCACCTAAAGTTATATCTGAAATTCTATTGTCATTTGCATATTTACATGTATAACAATTTTCTCTATATATGTTTCCCCTTAAAAAATTTTTATAAAAATAATCTAAATTTGCATATATACTTTTAAGGGATTTATTTTTTTCAAATTCTTGTTTATCTTTATATATTGACAAATTAAATCCTTTTTTATCCCTAAACCTTATGATAGCAAAATCTTTTTTTTCGATATTTTTAGATTTTAAATCTTCAAATAAAAGTTTTTGCCCAGGAACCCCATGACATATTATATCAATTGTATATAGATTTTCATAATCCTTTATTAAAAATGCTTTTAATCCAGCAATTTGACAAGGCGTTCCAATAAATAAAACTTTTTTTCCTTTAAGCAAATCTTCTTTCGCATTTGTATAAGCATTTTTAACATAACAGTGAACATATTTTGAACCTTGAATCATATATAAATTTTTGGCATCATCTATTCTTATGTATTCAAATTCTTTTTTGTCAAATAAATTAGCAGCACCATATACAACACCATTTTGAATTAAAATTGCTTTACTTATAATTGTTGCTACTCCTCCTGATGTACTTTTTTCTCTAACTTTATTATCATTAGAATAAACAGCGTAAACCTTATTTGGCTGAAGCATTTTCAACTTACTATTTATTTGAGGACATATTTTTTTACATAATCCACAATTTATGCATTTTTCTTTGTCAACTTGTGGATATATAAATCCAAAATCATCTTCTTTTAAACTAATTGCTTTTTTAGGGCAAATATTATAGCATGCATAACATCCTGTACATTTATCCTTTTGACAAATCATTATTATTTACCTTTCTTTTTATTATTGTTCTTAATATATTTACTAATTGTTTTATTATATCTTTTTGTACAACCAAAATAATTATCATGTTTATAATCATAATTGAATACGATATAAGCTCGTTACCTACTAAATTTAGTATTAATAAATCAGCAAACAATAAAATTATAGATATAATATTTATTTTAATATCTATTTTTAATTTTAAAAATTTATTTAAAAGATATATTCTTTCAACTGTTATATATATCCATGATATTAATGTAGCAATGGATGCACCATAAATACTAAATTTTGGTATTAAAGCTAAGTTTAATACTATGTTTAGTATTGCTCCTACCAAAGATGAAATAGTAGATTTTTTTATTTCTTTATAAGCATAAAATATACTATTTAAAAATGCACATACTCCTGAAAAAACAGCTGAAACAATTAGAATACTAGAATATTTCCATGCAATATAATATTCTGGGCTAACATATATTTTCATAAATAATTTTAAAAATACTAACATTATTGAACAAAGAATTATTGATATACCACAATAATACTTAAATGTATTATTATAAAATTTTTTATCTCTCTCTCCCTCATATTCATCTATTGATGATATCAACCATGCTTGATTAAATATTCCTGTAAATGTAGATATAATTGTTGGAATTTTTGCTGCAACTGCATATAAACCTACAACTGAAATATTTACCATATAATTTAACATAAATCGATCTGAAGCATTAGTTATCCAAAATGATATACTATTTATAATCATTGGAATAGAGTATATAACTACTTTCTTTAATAATTTTCTATCAGTTTTTTCTAATATATTCTTTTTAAATGATAATTTTATTTTTGATAATATATATATTATTGATACAATATTTGCAACAACATATGACAATAAATATCCAACTATATTCATTTTCCAAGCAACTAAAAATATTATACTTGACACGCATAGGACAAACGTATATAAAATACTATCAATGGCAAATTTATCATTTTTTTCCTCAATTTTTAAAATTATTGCTAAAATATCTCTGTAAATTCTTAAATTCACAATTAAAAAGAAAAATGAAATCATATCTTTTAATTCATCATTTAAAATTAAGAATGGAGAAAATATTAATGAAATAAAACTGCCTGCAAATAAACATTTAAAAACTACATTAAATAAATTATCCTTATTAATTTTTTTATCTAATCCAAATCTTAACAATGCATCCGTTAATTGAATGGAAAATATTGGCATTAAAAAATTAACTAACGTTAATAACAAATCTGCTTTACCATATTGTTCTGTTGTTAAAGTATATGTATATAGTGGAACCAATATAAATTGTATAAATTTTGATCCAATACTTCCAACAAAAAATAATAACGTATTTTTAAATAGTTTTTTTGATTTTATATTCACAAATTATCACCTTCTTATTTTTTACTTTTCCATTAAAATATGTAACAATAAGGAATAAAAATGTTATATTTATTAGATTTGCAACAATCATATTTGTATTAATCATTAACAACATTCCACAATGTAAGCTTGCATATAAATATGCAAATTTCTTATCAATTTTATTGTTTTTCTTTACATGTATACTAAATTTATATGCCAAATATAAGAAAAAAACTTCCCATATCCATGATAATCCCCATCCAAAATAGTATACTCCTTCTACCATATTGGGTACTATCTGACTTCTAGATATATCTTTTCCAAAATATACACAATTAAATAATACTGTTGATGTGGTATCAGAATTAGCCAAATTACTTAAAACAATTACATTAGCAGACAAATCATTTAGTAAAAGTTTAAAACGATTTAATCCATAATTACTTTCTATCAAATCTATTGCTTTTATTCCAACTGCTGTTTCTTTTGGACCCGAAAAATACATATTTAATGTATCTCCCCACCATTCGTAACTTGTTGAATTTGATACTTTTCCTCTTCCTGTTCCAAAAAATTTAAAGAATGATAGATATGATATCATTATTATTCCAGAAATGGCAAAAATCTTAATAATTAATTTTCTTTCTTTTTTAGTACTATATAAATTCATTATTAAAACTGAAAAAGTAACAATTGGTACTAAAATATTTATTCTACTAAGATTTGAAACAACCATACAATTTAAAATTACAGGTAAAAAGCTTAAAATTATATTCCATTTGCTTTTCTTTTTTTCATTTCTTTTATAAAAATAGTCTATAATTAGTAGAACTAAACTGTATCTTGCAAATAAAACAATAGTTCTAAATAAACCTGATAATGGAAATTCTATTTTTATTGTTTCAGCTAAATTTGAATTATTAAAAATAAGTCTATAATCTGCAATAGTTTGTGGAATAAATAAGATTACTAATATTCCTAGAATAATTACAACAAAATATATTATTTTACTATAAAAATGCTTTATTTTTGTATTTTCTTCTGCAATATCATTTTTCAAATATATTTTCTTGTAAAACAAAGAATTAAAAAGACATAAAGCTATCATTTCAAACAAATTTAGCCATATTGCCATTCTTATATACTTGTTTGATGGCAATATTCCAGCATATGAATAATAATTACCTATACACATAATTAATGGTGTAAGCACATATTTTAGAACCATTGTATAATTAAAAATTGTGGGACCTATATTTTTAAAATTTGTATAGTTTATACTTTTTAACGCTATATTCAATATTCCATATATAAGTGGTATTATAAAATAATATTCATATCCTGAACTGGTATCTGTATTTAATAACATAAAAATTGATATACCACAACTCAACAAAAATATAATAATTTTTATTGGAAATTCAATACTAATTTTTTTCATATGTTCTCCTTTTTCTATTTAAATATTGTTTAAATCTTGAAACATATCTTTCAAAAAATTCAAAAATAAAACCTCTATATGGATTTAATTTCTTGATTACCTTTAGATTTATTTCTCCTTCAATTCTAGAAAATCCTTTACAAGAAATTGAATATTTATTATCATTATTTAAATCAACATCGCTATTTTTTACTAATCTTTTTTGGTAGTGTATATATATATATTCTTTTGTTTTTAAAATTCCTTTATCATAAAAAATTTTAAATATTTTATTATTTTCTTTGTAAAATAACTGATATTTATAATTTTTTTCCTTAAATGATAAACAAAATCTATTAACCCTTGAAGTAATATCGGCAAAAATTATTTTATCAAAAAAAGATAATTTTTCATTATAAAATACATCATTAATTCCATTTTCCTCATCAAATCCATATGTGCGTTCTGATTCAAATATTTTGTTTAAATTTTCACTTTTATAAAATAATTTATTAATTGTATCTGTATTTTTATATAAAGATAAATGACCATATTTTAAAAATTTATCATAACTGGACAAATCATATTTTTCAAAAAAATATTCCAAATCTCCAAATATCATATCCATATCGCAATAGCCCCAATAATCATAGCCTTTCAAATAATCTTGAAATATAAAACCATATAGAGGTTTATAATCACATAATTTATATGGTTTTGTTAAAATAACTTTTCTATTTAGTTGTTGTTCAATTAATAATTTTAAATTTTCAAATTTCATTCTAATCACTTGAACATTCTTTGGCATTTCCTGCGTTATTTCAATATCAGTAACTAACATAAAATCAATATTTTTATTATATTCACATGATTTTAACCAAAAAGTAAAGTTATAAGGCAATTTGCCATAATATGGAATAATTATTTTAATCTTCATTAATATTCCCCTTTACTATTTCATTTATATATCTCTCTAAATTACCAACTGCCTGATTGATTTGACAATTTTGAAAAGAAAAGTTAATTCCCTTTGTTGACAACTCATTATACAATTTATTATCTTTTACTAAATTATCCATAACCAAATGCATTTCTTTAATCTTACTAATTGTAATTCCACCAGGAAGTGATCTGGCATTTCCAACATCCGTACTAACAAATGGTATTCCCTGTGACATTGTTTCAATAATTGAAATGGAATATTCTTCATATGTACTTCCTACCAAGTATAAGGAACTATCTTTCATAATACCAGGAATATCTTCTCTTTTGATATTGGTTAGGAAATATACTTTTCTTTTGCCATATTTCTTTTCTAATTTTTTGTTATATTTTAATAATTTATAATAATAGTCTGTTTTACTACTTCCAATAAAAATCATATCAATTTTTTTACTTGAATTTGATAAATAATATTCTTTAAGAATTCCCATTTGATTTTTTACACTTAAATAATTTGAAACATTCAAAAAATAATTGTTTTTTCTATCAATATATTTTTCAAGATTACATATATTTTTGCTAAAAAACATATTATCAACCGCATTCCCCAATATATACATTTTATTTTTAAAATGTTTTTTCAAATATTTTATACTACTATCATTCTCACATAAGCTTATCGTTGCATCAAAATTATCTATGTATTTGGGTAAATGAAATTTATAATATAAGTTCCAAAAAATACAATTATATGTATTTCCTATTGTATTTTTTACATTGCCAGTATTTCTAAATAATGGCAATGTTAGTCCTGAAAATCCATGAGCATGTAATATAACTTTTCCTCTAATATTCTGTATTTTAGGAAGGAGTATATCTGTTGTAATTGCTTGACAACATTCTATAATAGTTATGTCATCGTTTCTTGATTCAATAAATTTTATATATTCTTCACAATCATTTATATATACCCTAAATATATTTCTTTCTACTTTAAATCTAAATATATTTACATTATTATAAATTTCTGTTTTTTCTGTTCCATCCATAAGTCTAGTAATGACAGAAACAACATTTTTTGAATTTTTCGCTAAGCCTTCAGCTAAATATTTTACTACATTTGGAACGCCACTCATTTTAGGATAATATGATTCAACAATAAATGTTATTTTCATGTAATCACCTTACTTTAATCAACTACATCAAACATTTTCTTCAATATATTTAATGTGTTGTCCCTTTCCTTATTTATGATTTTGTTAACTTTAGAATAATCAATTTCTTTATCTAGCAATTCATAATCTTCAAAGTCAACAACTTTCCTTTCAGTTAATCCTGTCATTTCTAAAATACTTTGAAGTCTTGTACTAAATGCTCTAGGAAAAATATCTACAAATTTTTTATTAAAATTAATTGCAAACCCTGTTGCATGAAATGAATCTGTTATTATATAATCTGCATTAATAAAATAATTTAAAAATTCATTTACTGTTGGACAGAAAATAAAGTCACCATATTTATATTTTTGATATCCCAAATTTGATACTCTGATTACTTTTATTCCCATTTTTTTTGAAACATTTTTTACATATGAATCAAATTTTTTATCATTTGAATTCAATTGATAAACCAAAATATACTTTTCTTGCTTTTTGTCATTTGAACTTATTCTTTTCCAATCATTCATATCTAATAATAGTGTTGGATCAAGAACTTGTTTACAATTTTCTATTCCCATTTCATTTAATATTTTTAATCCACTATTTTCTCTAACTGTAATATATTTAAATTTACTCAACATTTTTTTATTAGCTGCAACTTCTTTATTATCTAATTTTTCTCTTCCAAAAGAAGAGGCAAATGAAACTTTTGCACATGAATCAGGAACAAAGTCCAAATAATATGCTAAATCAATTCCATTATTCCAAATACTATTCCATACTTGATCACTTCCTACACAAAAATAATCTGATTTCAAGTTATCTTCCTTAATTTTGTCAAATGAATAGTAACATTTAGTCAAATTAATATTATCATTTAAAAATTTATTAAATACAATAATTTGTTTTTTTATAGTATTTTTTAATAGAATATATCCTAATATTTTTGTAATAATATTTTTTGAGAAAAATGATGAATTATTTAATCTATGTTTCATCAAATTATCATCAATCGCATCTGGCCTTATGTAGTTTATAACTTCTACATTCATTCCTAATTTTTCCAAGATTGTTTGACTTGCGTATGTTTGTAAGACTGATCCATAATTTTTTATGCAATGTAAAGTTATTAATTTAACTTTTTTCATTTTTTGTTTCTCACTTTCTATATTTAATTTTTGACAATAATAATATTGGTAAATATATTTTTTTCTTTATAAACATAGCTATAATTTTTCTTTTCTTATCAAGATTTAAATTGACTTTAGTATTTAAAGTTTCAACTATAATGCTTTGATTCAAATACTTTTTATACATTTCTTTTTTTATTAAATAATTAACTGTATTAGAATTACTAAAGTAGCCATTTATTCCTGCTGCTATAATTACTTGCATTACTTTACTATAAAAAGGTGCAAGCATTTCTTCATCATTTCCAATTAAATTTCTAACTTTTTTCAAACATTTTATTGCAAAATATTGGTTATCTTCATTGAAATTTCGAGTAATCGAATTATTATTAAAAATATAATGATATAGATAATCTTCTATAAAAACCACTTTACAATCAATTGAAAAGATTCTAAAACTAAAATCAATATCTTCAGCACCTTGTTTTAAATTTTCATCATGAAAAATTTTATTCCTATTTAAAAATTCGTTTCTATATGCTTTACACCAACTACTACACGACTCGGCATAAAAATTCAAACACATTTTTCTTAAATATTTTAATTCTTCGCTTTTTGAATATATTTTATTGTACTCAAAAAAACTTTCATGTTTACTATATAAGATTTTATTTGGTAAATCAGTAAAAAAGTTAAAACATATAATATCTATATCATTATTAATTTTTTCATTAATTTTATTGATCGCATCTTTTTCAATCCAATCATCTCCATCAACAAATAATATCCATTCACCTTTTGCCATAGCTTGTCCTGTATTTCTTGCACCACAAAGCCCTTTGTTTTTTTGATGTATAACTCTTATTCTTTTATCTTTTTTTAAAAAGCTATCACACTTTTTTGCTGTATAATCATTTGAGCCATCATCTACTATTATTATTTCCAAATTTTGATATGTTTGTTTTATTATACTTTCAATACAACAATTCAAAAATTTTTCTTCAACATTATACACTGGTATTACAATACTAAATACTTTATCCATATCTGCCTCATTTCCTCATATTTCTTAATCTTGAAATTAAACATGAATAATCTATTTTTAAATTTGTTTTTTGTATCAAAAATGCTGTCTTCCATTTTGAAGAAATAAATTTTTTTATTACATTACCTTTTTCACCACTAATAAGATTATTTATGCTTTCTCCATCTAATAATTCGATTTCACTAAATTTCTTGATATCATTTTTGTTTGGAGTTAAACCTAACTCATACAAATTATTTATTATTTCTTTATTACAAAAATGCATAACATTATCCAATTCTTTCATTTTACAAATAAAGAAATCTATTCCATTTTGTAATTCTTTAATACATTTTTTAGAATTACACGAAAATTCACTTTCTTTTAAAATTGGATTGCCATCATTATCATAATTTATTGTTGTTCCAAAACTTGGCATAAAAATATTTTCCAGCAATCCCGAAAAACACATTATCTTATCATAATCTTTATTTGATTCTTTAAAAAGAAAACCATTTTTATTTTTCCCCTTCATACATCCTATGTATAAGCCAAAAAATTCAATATTAGATTTTTTGATTTTATAATAGTCTTTTAAATACATTTGCATTGTACCATTCCATCCAACATCTATTAAAATATTCTTCTTTTTAATAAATCTGTTCATATATTTTTCAAAGTTTGCATTATTATTTTTTAGTAAAGCAATTATTTGTTCATCCTTCTTTAATTCATCATATATAAATTCATCAATTATATCATTTAGTTTTTTATTATATTTCAACATAGTTTTTTCATTATCGCATCCAATTTTTTTCAAAAATGACCTTAATGAAATATTTCTTTTTATTTTAAAATAATTAATAAACTCTTCAAAATTATATTTTTGAATAAATTCTTTACAACTTCCAATTAATAGACTCTTTCTAGAAATATAAAGTAATTCGCCTTTTTTCCCACACTGCATTTCAAACGATTTTTTTAAGTAATATCCTTCACGTGTTAAAAACAATACATTTGAATTCAAATAATGACTTATTTGCTCTTCTAACCAAAAATTAAATTCATATATCATTGGTCCAAATACATTAACTCCAATATTAAAGTAATAATTTCCATTATTGTAATCAAACAAAAATCTTCTTGCACTATGTTTAATTCTTCTTGCTTTTATTCCTGATAATATTGCATTTATGTAATCACTTCTTAATGCATCTCCATAATGTTTAGTAATATTATATTTAGAAAGAGCAACGTTATACAGCATTTTATTTCTTTTGGATTTTCCATTATAATCGCATGAGACCATCACTTCTTTTATTCCATTCAATTTATTGTTTTCTAATATTTCTTGTAAAAAATTGCCACTTAAATACATATCACTAATACAAATTTTGTTATCACATTTTACAAAAAAATCAATCCCTTCTTTATTAGGTATCATATTTGATTTTATAAGATTTTTTTCAATGTTTATTGCTTTGATTTTTTCTTTTTCTGACAATTCAGTAAAATTATTATAAATATCAAGTATTGTATAATTTTTATTCAAAGAATTTAAATAAATTTCATATTTTTTTCTTCTTTTTGCAAAATCATCAATTAATATTTTCTCTTTTTTTAATTTAAGACCAACTATCTCAAAAAAATTTTTTTCATTAATAAATCTTTTAATAAGCGTATCAAAAATATCAAATGAATAATATTTATTGCATTTATCAAGCAATTCATTATATTTATTTTCCAATTTATTTGCTTCTACACTTATATCAAAATTGTTATTTGCAATTTCTTTTCTTGTATTCTTTCTTTTAAATTTTTTCTTTGTTTCTATTATGCAATCAGCCCATTCAACTGGTTCTTGTTTTAATGATAAAAATTCAGTTGTATTTAATACTTTAGTTTCTTTTGTCATATCGTTTGATAATATACACAATAATCCTGTTGCCTGTGCTTCTACACCTACAACTGGTAATCCTTCATATAAGCTAGGTAAACAAAATACATCAAATGCTTGATATAACTCATCTATATCATTTCTTTGTCCTAAGAATCTTACACAATCATTTATATCTAATTTTTCAACTTTTTCCTTCATTTCTTTCATTAAAGGCCCTTGTCCTGCGAGAATTAAAATTGAATTACTATTTTTTTTATGGACTTCACTAAATATATCTATTAAAAATCTGTGATTTTTTTGTTCAACAAATCTTCCGACATGACCTATAACAAGCATATCATCTGATATATTTAATTCTTTTCTTTTTAAATTTCTAATATTTTCATCATATTTAAATTTCTCCAAATCAATTGCATTATTTAAAAGATATACATTACCATTATTGTATTCTTTATCTCCAAATAACCATCTGCCAGCTAATTCAGAACAGCACATATACTCTGTTGCAAATACTTTACTAAATGGTCTTAATATTTGTTTTAGCAAATTCCTTTTCTTTTCTTTTTTATTAGTTGTACTATGACTATGTGCTATTCGCACAGGCACCCCTGCACATTTTGCTGCAAATAAGCTAAATACTGACATTGTACTTATATGCGAATGTACTATTTTATAATTTTCTTCTTTTAATATTTTTTTTAATTTCCTATGATATTTAAAAGGATGTTGATATGGTGGTATAAGTATTACCCTCCCTCCTAATTCTTTAATTTTATCATAAGGAATATCTGTAGAATCTTCATCACATATAAAATCAAATTGTATTTTAGTTCTATCTATATTTTGATAATAATTTAAAAGTAAGCTTTCAACTCCTCCGCCTATCCATTTTCCAACTATTTGAGCCACTCTCACAGGTTTTTCTTTATTCACAATATTCACTCCTTAAAAAAGCCATTGTATTATACAACACAATAGCTCAATTGTACATTATTTACCTTATTTATCGCATACTACATTCTATTCTATTTTTTGCTTACTAAGAAAAAGAATATAGTAGACAATAGACTCATACTTTCAATTTCTTTTATTATATAAATACCGTTTACTTTTTTCAACCTTTTTTGACATATTTTTACTAATATTTACACATTCAATTTTAAATTTTTTGCTCCCTATAACCATTTTACTCATTATTTAATTTTGTATTAAAAATACTATTTCTACCATTTTCATTATCTCATCATCATTCACTTATAATATTCCTCTTTCTACAAAACTTCACTAAAATCAAACTCTCCCCAAAAATCTTTAGTAATCTTATTCCAATCTATATGTATCTTCTTTTCACCACCAGGAAACAACGTATTAACACGCATACTTCCACCAGCACATCTCATATACTTTCTTTTCTTAAGTTTCATATTATTATAATAATCATTATCTATATATCCAAATTCAAAGTAATCCTCATCATTTCCAAACACCGCACAATATTTTTTATTCTTTCCATCATCACCGCCAAGTACAGATAATGACCTATTTAAAGGCAATGATAGTCTAAATGGAGAAACTTTAATTTTATTTTTTAAACCTAAAATATTCTTTCTTTTAAATAATACAGGAACATCCTCTTTCAAAAAATGTACATCACTATCTATAACTATACTATTATCCTTGTCATTTTGAAAGAAAACATCATATTTTATTTTAGATTCTTTCAAAAACTCATGCGGATCAATAGTATAATAATACTCAGTATTTAAAACATTTCTCAATTCAATCTGTTCAATAAAGTTCAACTTTTTAATATATTCTTTAAACTCAATCCAACCTTCATCTTTTACTAAAAAACTTAATTCTTTAAAAGCAATTTTAAAAAAGAAAATATCAGAAAAAAATTCATTAGATGTTACTTCTTTTATAGATTCAAGATTAAAAGTTTCAGCTCTCTCTATAATAACTCCATGACTTCTTGCTTTATTTATAGCACCTTTAGTAAATTTAGACGTTGTCGTTGCTAAAATATAATCTAATGATAAATCCTCTTTTTTCTTTTGTAATTGTTCAATCCACAACACATCTTGAGCAGCTTTTCTATCTCTACATTCAATTGCCAATTTTCTATCTATATTATTTCCATCCTTAAATTCCACTAATACATCTATTTCTCGTTCTTCATCAGCAAATGGGTCATATAAATAAGCTGGACTAGTCACTTTATATTTATCCTTATCTAAATCATATAACCATTTATAAGCTAATTCAAATTTTCTACCTTTTCTTGCCATCTATTCTACCTCTTATTACTAATATTCCTATAAAAAATAGTAACAGTCACCTGTTACTATTTTCATCATTACTTTCTAATATAAAACTACTACATCATTATGTAAAAAATTCTATACTATTTCTTATCATTCTTTTCCTTTTTATTAGTATACTTTTTACCAGCCACACTTTCATTTTTAATCTTCATGTTCTCTAAAGCAAACTTGATAGATTTATTAACTAGTTCATTAACAGAATCCAAATTATTTTCATACACAATAGTCTTTAATTTTTCTAATAATTCAACCTCAATTCTGCAAGTATATTGCTCGTAATCCTTTCTCTTTCTTTTCACAATTATAAAATCAGGCATACCCACACATCCTTTCATTTTTTATATTTAAGCAACACCTTCGTGTTTAAAAACAGACACTACAGTCTTGCAAATAATCTTAATATCTTTTACTGCATTGCAATCTTTATGATATTGTAAATCCATACTGATTCTATCATCAAAAGTTACATCAGATCTACCGCTAATCTGCCATACCCCAGTAACACCAGGCTTATGTTTTACAATAACACCATATGCATTCTTCATGTCATCAATCTCTCTTGGCAAATATGGTCTTGGTCCGACTAAACTCATTTCGCCCTTTAATACATTAATAAACTGTGGAAACTCATCTAAAGAAGTCTTTCTCAAAAATTTTCCAGCTTTAGTAACTCTTGGGTCATTCTTCATTTTCTTGTATTGCATATACTCTTTTCTAAGCTCAGGATCGTTTTTCAAAATTTCTTTCAATTTCTCATCTGCTCCAACCACCATTGATCTAAACTTATACATCTTAAAATGCTTTCCATTTTTTCCAATTCTCTCTTGAGAATAGAATAAAGGTCCATGATCTCCTGACACAAGATTAATAGTATATACTATTAATGTTAATGGAATTAACATTATCGTTCCAGTTATACCACCGCATATATCAATAATTCTCTTTATGAAAGCATTTACAAATCTAAAAATCGCCCTTCCAAAATCTCTAATAGTAACATTCAAAAAGCTCAAAATTTTCCCTTTATTCCTTCTTGGTAATGTTATAGCAGTAGTTATCAAAACTATTTTTAAATCAGTAAACCAATTTTTTCTATAATAATATTTTATATCGTTATCTAACCTATTTTCAAAAGACCAATCTTGAACATATGATATCTGGGAAATTCCTGTTATTCCAGGTTTCATCATTATTATTCTTTCATAATATAGTCCCATTTTCTCTCTATCTGAAACTTTATATGGCTGTGGCCCAACAATTGTCATATTTCCTGATAAAATATTTATTGCCTTAGGCAAATTATCTAATGCTGTGAATCTAAGTTTATTAACTGTTCCATCTTTATTTGTTGATCTATATTTTATTGCTTTAAAAACTTTCCCCTTTTTTCCAAAGCATTCCTCTGTTACAAAAATTCTATCAAAATCTCCTCTTGACATATAAACCATCTTAACAATTAACGTCATTGGTATTAAAAAAATAATTACAAGTAATGAGAATATAATATCCACGCTTCTTCTAATAACTTTTTTCGTTAGTTTCCATATTTTTTGTATTATTTTCTTAAGAATATTCTCCTGCAATACACGTACATCAAAAGGGATTGCAAGTTGATTTGGTTCCATTTTTTTCCTTCACTTCCACGTCTATAATTAACATAAAATTTGTTTCTTTATTTTCGAAAATAATAATACCATATTCGACTTTTCATTGCAAGATAATTCCAAATAATTCATCATATGACACACAATATTTTTTATAAGCCCTCGCCTTTGCTTTTTTATGTAAAGTATAGTATAATTTTAAAAGAAACATTTTAATCAAGCTCTATCTTTAGAGCATACATCAAGGAGGTAATCATATGATTAGTAACTACACTATTGGGAGAATTGAAACAGAAATTGCAAGAATCACAAAAGTTTTACCTGAAGTCTACACTCGGGAGAATTCCAAAAATCTACTTGTAATTTTCCAGAAGGAAATTCCTTCTGTTGAAGAAACTGCAAAGATTCACGATGCTCTCAAAGAGTTTGGAAATCCAATTAAAACCGAATATCGTGATAATAATTATGTTTCATTCTTGATTCTAAAGAATTAACCTCAGTAGCAAAAATTTTATGTTCGAGCTACAACAAAAGCCACAGATCAACACATCTTATATTGTAAGCTCTGTGGTCTATTACCACAAAAAACTCTCTTTCACATCGAAAGAGAGTTTTTTATTAACTTTAACTGTTCTAATTTATACTAAGAATTATTACATATTTTCACTTTTCTTCAAATATTCAAACTATTCATCAATCTACTTTTATAGCCATTCACCATACTTTTTAATATATCTTTTCTTTACAATCTGAACTAGCACAGTATACACAACTAATAAAACTAAAACAAATGCATAATATTTTAATGGTAAAATAACAAAATTAAATGATGCAACACTATGTAAAATAATTGGTGTTACTATCGTTCCAACTATTGTCATTATTGTTGATATAAGCAACAATTTATTAGGTCGTGATTCAACAAAAGGTATCTTAGAAGTTCTAATATAATGGATTATCATTGTCTCACTAATTAAACATTCAACAAACCATGCTGTTTGAAACCAGCTTTGCTTAGCCTCACAATTATATCCAAATAAAAACCAAAATCCTAAAAATGCAAGAACATCTATAACAGAACTTGTTATTCCCATCACCTTCATAAATCTTCCTAAACCACTTGTATCCCACTTCTTTGGCTTCTCTAAAAATTCCTTATCAACATCATCATATGGAATTGCAACCTGTGAAATATCATACAAGAAGTCCTGTATCAACATTTGAATTGGAAGTAATGGTAAAAATGGTAAAAATATACTAGAAATAACAATACTAAACACATCACCAAAGTCAGAACTTAAAGCCATTTTCATGTATTTAATAATATTTCCATACACTTTTCTACCTTCCATAACCCCATCATAAATAACATCCAAACTCTTCTTTAATAAAATAATATCACTTGCCTCTTTTGCAATAGCAGTAGCTGAATCCACACAAATTCCCACATCAGATACTTGTAATGAAGGTGCATCATTTACTCCATCTCCCATATATCCAACAACATGTCCATTTTCTTTATATAATTTAACAACACGCTCTTTTTGCAATGGATTAAGTCTAGCAAACACATCAACTTCTTCTATTTTCTCTTTAAGTTCTTCATCACTCATTTCATCTAATTGACTTCCAATTATTATATTGTCAGAACGCAAACCAACAATATTACAAATATTCTTAGTGGCATATGCATTATCACCTGTTAAGATCTTTGTTTTTACTCCAGCTTTCTTTAATTTAATAATAGTCTCTTTTACACCTTTCTTTGGTGGATCTAAGAAAGCAACATATCCAACAAAAGTCATTTCCGTCTCACTTTGACTATTAAAATTCTCAGCTCCAGGATATTCTTTCTTTTCAGCCAACGCAATTACTTGCATACCAACATTTGAAAGATTATTTGCATTTACTTCTATTTGCTTTATTAATTTTTTATCTAATTCAATAATTTGATCTTTATATTTAACATTTTTACAGCATTTTAAAATTTCTTCAATAGCACCTTTAGTAATCATTTTATAGTCATTTTCATATTTAACAACAACACTCATTCTTTTACGAGTATAGTCAAAAGGTATCTCATCAACCTTCGTATATTCATTTAAAACATCTCTAATCTTATGTTCATTTCCATATGCAATAACAGCTCTATCAACTAAATTCTTTATTCCAGTACCATAATAACTATTTACAAATGCATACTTTAAAATATCTAAATCCTCTTCACCCATAACATTTATATATTTTTGAAGAGTAATTTTATTTTTTGTTAATGTTCCAGTTTTATCTGTACATAAAATATCTATAGCACCAAGATTTTGAATTGATTCACTATTTTTAACTAAAGTCTTTTTCTTTGCCAAAGTTTTAGTACCTTTTGTTAAATTAACATTAACAATCATTGGCAACATACTTGGCGTTATTCCAACAGCCACAGACAAAGCAAACAACAAAGCCTCTATATAATCATGTCTAATAAATGCATAAATCACAAAAACAAAAATTGAAACAACTATCATGTATCTGATAAGCAATTTTGTAATACCATCCATACCTTTTTCAAAATTTGTTTTCTCTTTTTTATTATTTAAATTTTTACTCATTCTTCCTAAATAAGTATTAAAACCTGTTTCAACAACAACCGCCTTAGCACTTCCACTAACAACACTTGAACCCATAAGACAAATATTATTTATGCTAAAAATTTCTTTGGCTTCTCCTGATTCTGTTGTCTTTTCAACTAACACACTTTCTCCTGTGAAAACAGATTGATTTAAAAACAAATCCTTACTCTCAATTATCCTTACATCTGCTGGTATTATTGCCCCAGCATTCAATTCAATAATATCTCCAATAACAACATTTTCAATTCTAATCTCTTTAGCCTTTTTATTTCTCAATACCGTTGTAGTAGTAAAAATATTTTGTTCTAATTTCTTATTAAATTTATACGTTGAATATTCTTGAACAAACTTTATTAATGCACTAACAATAGCAATACCAATAATTATAAACGCTCCTAATTTATCTGCTAATACAAAATCAATTATTGCAAGTACAATTAAAATATATATAAATTTATCATTAAAAGATTTAACCAAAAAACTTAGTGGACCTTTATTTTCCCTCTTAACAACAACATTTTGACCATTCTTTTCTAATAATTCTTCAACCTGTTTTGAATTTAATCCACTATCATCAGTAGTATTATACTCTTTTAAAATTTCATTCTTATCTTTTGTTGAAATTAATTTATAACTCTCAAATAACTCTTTATCTGTATTTTTCAACTGTTTTACTTTTCTTTTAATATCAAATAAACGAATCATATTTTTTCTCCTTTGAATTTACTTTACAATTATAACATTAAATTTTCACAAACGTACTATAAAATTGATTTTTTTTGCTAATCATGCTATAATTTAGTTGTAGCAAGCCATATGGCGCAACATGTTTTTTTACATTAGGAGGAGTTCGAAATGACTACAAACGAACAGAAACGGAGAGAATGGTTAAAGGAACAGGGATACACAGAATCACAGATTAATGATATTCTTGAACTGGAAAACCGTCCAGACTATGATGATCTGTTTTTCTAAACAGCTAAATCATAGCAAAAGAGGGCACACCTATTGGTGTACCCTCTTCCGTTTTTAGTCTGAAAGCATTTTGCTAACAAAAATCTCAAGCATTTTCTGGAATTTTTCCAAATCTTCAATGCTTCGATTTTCGTTGGCTGCATGGCATGTATCAGGTTCATCATCCTCAGGAATAAACCGAGGTCCAAAAATTGCACAATTTGGTAATGCTGCATTATAACCAGTTCCACGGGCAATCACAGGAACAACCTTCTTGCCCATAACCTGTTCATATGCATCACACATCATCTGCATTTCTTTTGAATCTTCTGGAACATACGATGGCAAAATAATCTCCGAATAACTGAAACCACATTTATATTTTTCTGCAATCCCAGTGAGCATTTCTTCAATCATCTGTTTCTCTGTACCAATTCCAAATCGACAATTTAAATTCAACCGAATCACACCATTTTCCAAACTACAATTTGTAGGAGTAATACTGCTCCCCTGTGCTAAACCAAGTGTCTCAGCACAATTCTTTTCGTTAAACACCTCCATGAATTCAAAGAATTCCAAATACTCTTTCCGAACATCTTCACACTCTGCCACTCTTTTAACCAACTTAATCAAAGCATTATCGCCTTCTTCTGGAATCGAAGAATGACACGCCTTGCCATTGGCTTCAAGCGAGCTACCATCAATCTGTGCAAATGCTCTATTAGGAACCATGTTATTGACTCCATTATGCACCCACAGATCTTCCAAGAAAATATCTCCTCCTGTGTGTCTGTGAAATTTCAGTTCAACATCAGAGTAACCTCTGCAACCATTCTGAATTCCATCTCCATCAATTGTCACCATGAATTTTGGTAAAACCGGATTTTCATTCAAAAATGCTTTCATATCGCTCCACGGCGATGCCTCCTCTGCTGAACCAACAATGAGCTGCCACGAAGTTTTAATCTCACTTTCAAGTTCTTTGAACACATTCAACGCCACGATAATAGACGCCTTATCGTCCAAAACACCTCTGCCATAGATTCTACCTTCTGAAACTTCACCAAGTGGATTATGTTTCCATTCACTTTTGTCAAATGGAACTGTATCCAAATGGCACACAATACCAAGTTCAGGCACTCTGCAAGTAACCTTAGGCTGAATAACCAAAACCTGACCTTCACCATGTTTTGTTACTTCAAAGCCAAGGCTTGTAGCAAGACCAGCCACATACTCCTGGCATTTTTCGATACCTTCCGTATCACCTGTAAAAGACTGGATTGACACAATGTCAAGAATATCCTTTACATATGTCCGAATTCGTCTTTTCATAAAATTCATAAAAGCTCCTTTCTTAATGTAAGAATCGTTAACTTGTAATAAGCAAAATACGCTTACATCAGCATTATACTATCTTTTATGTAAACAATCAAGTATTTAACATTCATTTGTAATTCACCTCAAATCGTGTTATAATAGGCAATACACTCACACCAAAGGAGGTAATGACATATGAAAGGGATTCGGCAACTGAATAATCTCTGTGGCATTGATGTAGGATGTACCAACATCAAAATGGCTGCCATTGTAAATAACCAAGTAATAACACATATCATTCCATCAGGAAATGATTGCAGCAAAGAATATTTGATAAATCAAATTTCAGAATTCTACCGCTCAATCAAACACGATTTATATGGAATAGGAATTGCGTTTTCTGGTTGCACATATGACAGTCAAAACGTATGCCACACCACATTAAGATGTTTGGAAAATCTAAGCGTAAAAGATTTTGCACATCTAATGTGTCCAAAAGTTAAACTCATCAACGATTCCAATGCAGCATGTTTAGCAGGCACACTTGAATATCCAAATTCTAAGGTACTCATAAGCGTAACTAGTGGAACTGGTATTGGTGCTGGAATTGCCATCAACGGCAAGCTCTTCACAGGCTCAGTTGGTTTAGCTGGTGAAATCTACGGCAACCCAACATTTGACATGAACAGAAATATTACCAAAATAGGTAGATTGTGCTCAGGATCTAAGATTTTAAAAAGAATGACTGAAACTGATAAAGAGCAATATCAAGCTATCATTTCAGAAGCATCTCAAGAACTTGGAATAGCATTAGTATCATTAATTCATAGTTTTAATCCAGATGTGTTATATCTGTCTGGCGGTGGCTTTGAATTTTCTGATCTTCTTCCGCAAGCTGAAAGCTTTGTGCAAGAACATGCCTATCCTAAGTTTCTGGACAATCTTAAAATCACTAAGACAAGCTATTCTTCCTATGCTGGATGTTATGGAGCAATGAAATCTTTGTTTTTATGAGTGTAAACAGTTGGTTCGTAGTCTTTTAACCAACAAAAAGAGATGTCAATTTCAAATTGGCATCTCTTTTTCATTAACTTTAATGATAAACCCTAGCACCTTAGCTACCCCATCTTCATCATTTGAAGCCGTAACATAATTAGCTTTTTCTTTTATTTCAGGCAATGAATTTCCCATAGCAACAGAATTTGGAGTTAATTCAAACATTGACAAATCATTTTCTCCATCACCTATTGTAACTATTTCTTCAGGTTTAATTTCAAAATATTCACAAACAGCTTTAACAGCATTTCCTTTAGAAACCTTAACAGAAGCAATATCGCAATAATAATTTCTACTTGGCTTCAAATCAGGATTTTTAAAACGTTTAGACTCATTTGCAACAGCTATTCCTACACATTCATTTTTTATATAATCTCTAAAAACCTTCATTTTCTCAAAATCAGTACTTGTAATAACACACTGAACAACTTGCTCCTCTACTGCAACCCTTTCTAATTCTTCATAAGAAACTTCCTTGTCCTTTTCATCTGGATAAGCAGCTTCATTCATAACTAAAAGATCCTTATAGTTCAATTTTATTCTATATCCATTCTCTCTTGAATGTTCTATTAATTGAAGCACCATTTGAGGATCAATTCTCTCATTATAAATTTCAACTCTATTTTCTGCATCATAGGCAGAAGCGCCATTTGAAGAAACTATATATGGACTTGTGCCAATCTGTTCTTGAAAATCCATAGCCTCTCTACGAGATCTTCCAGAAGTCAAAATTATTTTTACACCATTTTCTACACATTTTTTTATTTCTAATTTTGTCTTTTCAGTAACCTCTCTTTGACTGTTTGTTAGTGTTTCATCTATATCAATAAAAACTGCTTTTATCATCTTCAAATCCTTTCATTCCAACTTTTTACTACTTTAAATATTCTTTCACAAATGCATTATTCTCTGAAAACTCACCTTTCTTAGCCATTGCAATCAATTCATCAACCATTTCTTTTGTAATTTTACTACTCTTTTTCTCATAAAATTTCTTTAATGGTTTTTGTAAATCCATCATAACCTTAGTTGCCTTATTAACATTTTGCTCTCTCAATAATCTATTCATTTTCTCAATCTGATTATCATAAATCACTTTACCAATCGCAGTATTTTTTATCTGTTCCAAAGTGTTTTCAGCCGTAATATCTTCAATCTTCAAAACCTTATCTGGCAATTTTCTTCCAATCAATTTTTCAAATTCTTCATCAGTAACGTTTTGAACATCACCAGTATAATATTTTTCGCAAAATTCTTTCTTTACACAAACATCATCTGAATTAATTACTACTTTGTCATTCAAAACAATATTTCTACTTGATTTTCCAACTAAAATCTCATATTCTCCAGCCTCAACTTGCCATCTATCATTTTCAATATCATAATATTCAAAACAATCTCTATCAAGAACTATATGAACATCTTTTTCTTCACCTGGATTTAAATCAACCTTAGCAAAATCTCTCAATTCTTTATCCGGTCTAAATACTACAGAATCAGCTTTCTTAACATATATTTGAGCAATCTCTTTTCCAGCAACATCTCCAACATTTTTTATTTTAAATCTAATGTCTACCTTTTCATTCTCAATATTAACTTTCAAATCAAAATATTCAAACTCTGTATAGCTCAAACCAAATCCAAATGGAAATAACACATCTTTTCCAAGCTTGTCATAATATTTGTATCCCACATAAACAGACTCTTTATATTCAACAGTTATTTCATTTCCAGGATAATTATTAAAACAAGCAGTATCTTCTAATTTATTAGGATAAGTTTCAGCCAATTTACCATTTGGATTCACATTACCAAGAATGCAATCGACAACAGCTTTTCCGCCAGCTTCTCCACCAATGTATCCTGCTAAAATTCCTTTAACTTTATCTTTCCAAGGCATCAATATAGGAGAACCATTTGACAAAACAACAATAACATTTTCATTAACATTACAAATTTCATCAATTAATTTATTCTGATTTTCAGGCATATCTAAAGTTTCTCTATCAACACCTTCAGATTCATAATTCTCTGTAAGGCCTGCAAACACAAGTACAACGTCATTATTCTTAGCAACTTTAACAGCTTCACTTCTTAAAGCTTCATCATTTTCAGACTCAATTCTTTCATATCCTTGAGCATATTCAACATCAATTCCATTTTGAACCAAGTTATCATAAGCATTTTCAATCTTATATGGATTAATAGTCGAACTTCCTGCACCTTGATATCTTGGAGTTTTGGCCATATCACCTATAACAGCAATTTTCTTATTTTTTATAGGAAGAATATTATTATCGTTTTTTAATAATACAATTGTCTCTTTAGCAATTTTCTCAGCAATCTCATGATGAACCTTCTGATCATATTCAAAAGAAGTTTCTTTACCAGCTTTATTCATTTCTAAATATGCTCCTAACTTTTCATCATATGCAAACTGATTACTTCCCTTTCTAGCAACATCAATAATTCTATCAACAGCTTCATTTAACTCTGTTTCAGAAATTTCTCCATTCTTCACAGCCTTAATAATTTCTTTGGCACCATTACCTCTTCCACCAGGCATTTCCAACTCATGAGTAGCTTTCAATCCTTTAACTCTATCATTTTCAGCACCCCAATCAGAAATAACAATCCCATCAAAATTCCATTCTTTTCTTAAAATATCATTCAATAAATGTTGATTCTCACTACAATATTCACCATTAACCTTATTATACGCACTCATAATAGACCAAGGTTTAGCATTTTTTATAATCATTTCAAAAGCCTTTAAATATACTTCTCTCAAAGCTCTTTCATCAATAACCACATCAATAGTTCTTCTTCTATTCTCTTGATTATTAACAGCAAAATGTTTTACACAAGCTCCAACATTTTCACTTTGAAGTCCCTTCACATATTCCATGCCAAGAATTCCTGTTAAATAAGAATCCTCAGAAAAATACTCAAAGTTCCTACCACACAAAGGACTTCTCTTTATATTAATAGCAGGACCTAAAACAATATTAACCTCTTCTTTTCTAGCCTCTTTTCCCAAAGTTTTTCCTAATAAATAAATCAACTCTCTATTCCAAGTATTACCTAAACTAGCAGAAGCAGGAAAACACGTAGAAATCTCACTTTCATTTATACCAAGATTATCAGCCTTAGTTTTTTGGACCCTCAACCCATGAGGTCCATCTGACATAGTAATCTTAGGAATTCCATACTTTTCAAGTTCAAGGCTATGCCAATAATCATTACCAACACACAAACTTGCCTTCTCTTCCAAAGACATTTTTTCAATTACATCTTTATACTTCATACACTAAATTTCCTTTCAGAAAATACTCTAAAAATAATAAAATACTTATATCACAATTTTTATCAATATTCAATTGACTTTAACCAACTTCCGTATTATAATCGTGGACATGGAACTTACAAACCAGGGCTTCGCTAAAAAGCCCGCCGCGTTTGGAAAAGGAGGTACAACGATATGTTGTTTTTTAGTGTTATTGTTCCATGTTTTAACGCAGAGAAAACTCTTCGGGGTTGTCTCAACAGCATTTTAACCCAGACTTACAACGACTTTGAAGTTGTAGTCATCAATGATGGTTCTACCGACAAAAGCAAAGCCATTTTGGATGAATTTGTCAAAAAGGATCAGCGTGTTCACGCATATCATTTTCGCAATGCAGGTGTAGCTATCTCAAGAACAAGAGGTACAAACTTAGCAGAAGGTGATTATGTGATTTTCGTAGATTCTGACGACACCATTAATCCAAACTTACTTGCAACGTTAGAGACCACCATCATTAACAACCATCGCCCCGACATCGTAAGATATCAGGTGAACTTAGTTAATGATGTGAAACGCAAGGATCATCAGAGATACAACTATCTGGATGAAGCAAATGCTGTTATGTCTGGTATGGACGCTCTCAAGCAGTGGTCTAAACCAAGGAAAAAATATGCAGTTTACTGGTTGTTTGCATTCAAGAAGAACATTTTCTACAAGTTCTCCATTGCAGGCAGTGAACTCCATTGCTATGAAGATGTGGCTCTTATCCCCATTCTGATTGCATCGGCACGTTCCGTAATTTGCATTGACTTCATTGGTTACAACTATACCTGCAACAACAGCACCAGCTTAACAAATGCTGCTAGTACTGAGGCTGAACGCTCTCGTGCAATTGACTTTTTGCATGCATGTGACTATGCAATCGCAAATTTCGTGAAACTCGACAACGTTACAGCAAAAGACATTGCATTCTTTACTCAGGACTACATGCGACGTCTCAGAGGGAAATTCGATTCCTTACCTGAAGACCTCAAGACAGAACTAGCACAACTCTACAAGCTGTAACGCACACGCGAGCACTATTCTCTACTTGGAGAAAAAGTGCTCGTTTTATTATATCTAATTATATCTATTTGTATTAACCTATAGATATTTTCCATACGTTCCTTTGATTATATATATAAAATCGTTCATATATATAACCTCATATGCCTTCACACACAAACACATTCAATAAAAAAATTAACAATTTTGCCAAAAACACTAATAATTAAATAAAAAGTATCAAAAATAGTATACATAATATTGAAAAGCATATCATATTATGGTACAATAATAATTACTAGTTTTTAATACAAATCACATTGGCAATATTCACACAGATAGAATACTTGCCAATTTTTATAAGAAAAAACTTAATCAAAATATGGAAAGCTTAATACATCTTCAATCACAAGACAGCTTTCCAATTTAAATATATAAACAAACACAGAAAGGAACGGTAATTAAATGAAAAAAGTATTATTAAATCAATTTTTCCTAGACAAAGAAAAAGACATATCAATCAGTATATACAGAAAAAATGAAGACGAACTAACATACATAATTGAAACACCAAATCACAAAACTGGAAACTTAATAACAAACTTAGCTAAACTTTGTAAAGTTGAAACAACACTAGATTCAAACAACATGAAAATAATATCTGGAACATTACCAGCCTGTATCAATGCAGACAATGAAATCGTTTACTTTCTTAGATTAGGTGGAATAAAAATTGCTACAATCTTTGAGAATGGTGACGTTGAATTAAAAGCAAAAATTCCAGCCATTACAAAAACATTAATGTCACAAACAAAAAATTATAATCTATCAATTCAAAAAACAATTGTAAAATCATATATATTAAAAAAGAACAAATTTAAAACAGACCTACACACACATATGAACGCAAACCTATCACCAGATGTATTAATAGCATTAGGAATCAAACATCAATTACGTTATCCCCTATACTACATCAAAAAATTAAATTTGCGTATGTCAAAAAAACAAGAAGAAGCCATCTTAAAACAAAGAGAAATCGTTGCAGAACAATTTAAAGACTCAGATTTGCAAGGAAAATACCTAACCAGAAAAATAGATGACAACACATTTATAAACTTTGCAGACTTCATACTAAACAACCTTGAAAATGCTGCATACAACATTTCAAAAATTAGAATAAGCTTAGCATTATTAAAAGATGGTCAAGCAGTATTCACTAATTTAGAAAAACTATATATTTATAGATACGTATTCTGCAAAGGCGTAGAGACAAACCAAAAAATCAAATTAGATCAAAACAAAATTGACAAAATACCAGAACAAGACATAAAAAGAATATTAAATAAAATGCTTGCAGACCAAGACAACTACGTACTTGAAAACATTTCACTACGTCAAGATAAATTACTATGGATTGCAAGAGAATATCAAAAACAAAAAATAGAATATGTTGAAATAACAGATACTGATTTAGCAAAAGCAAACGGACCAGCAATAAAATTAATTGAAGAATTACACTACATTCTACCTTACATAGAAAAAGAAACAGGCGTAAAACTAAGATTTTTAGTAGGTTTAAGACGTATCCCACTTACAATAATCCAAGATCAAATCGTATCTGGTAACTACCTACGTTCAAACTTAGACGTATTAAAAACAATAAGCCACAGCCCTTATGTAGTTGGAAGCGACTTCATAGGCGAAGAAATAAATGATGTAACAGATTTAAAACCAGCAATAAAAGAATTAGTAGACTACGTTAATGACGTAGATCCAGACTTCACAATAAGAATACACGCAGGAGAAAATGATAGTCTTAGAGACAATGTATCAAAATCAATACAATGCGTTGAAGACTCATTAAATCCAGGTCAACCAATGCCAAAAGTTAGACTAGGACATGGACTATACACAGAAGACCTATCTTCTCCACTTGGAAAACAACTATTAAAAAAATTAAAGAAAAACAACATTATATTAGAATTCCAATTAGGTTCAAATGTAAGACTAAACAACTTAACAAACCTTAACATCCACCCACTAAAAAAATACCTAGAAGCAGATGTAAAATGCGTTCAAGGAACTGATGGATGCGGATTCTATGGAATTGATACAATCGATGAACAACTTGCATTACAAAACCTACTTCACCTTGATGACAAAGACTTTGAAAAAATGAGAAAAGTTGAAGACGAAGTAATCACAAGAAGCAATAAATACTTTGAAACAAAATCAAAAAAATTCAAAGAATTCCTTAACGGTAGAACAATCACAGAAGCCCTAACAGAACTTGAAAAAGAAAACCATGAAAAAGGCAAACTAAACACAGCAGAAATGAGAATAAACACAAACTTAGAAACAGAAAGCATTTTCAGACAAAAAGTAAAACAACTTCCAACAGACAAAGTTCCAATCATCATTGCAGGAGGAAGTTTTAATAAAAAAGGCAGAAACACTGAAGTAACACCAGAAGGAAAAGAATTACTAAAAGAACTATTAACAAAAGTAAATTCAGACAAAGCCTACTTCGTAGTTGGACACAAAATGCAAGGATATGAAAAAGAAATAGTTGAACTAAACGACAAATTAAACAAAAAATTTGAAATAAACGCAATTGTTCCAAAGACAATATCTGAATCAGATTCAGACAACTTGCAAAAAGAAAACATTGACGGAATACGTATATCGATAGAAAGCGATGAAATGGGAATTTACAAAAGCTTTAACTACGAAATATTTGAAAGAAGGAACTCAGTAGTAATGGCATTTGACGGAAACTCACCTGTTTCAAACTTAATACAAGAAGCTAAAAACGGGAAAGGAAAAGCAAAAATCTATGTAAATGAAGACTCACCTTCTCTTTTTGACAAAGCTGTATCATTAGAAGGATATGCCGTTCCATTTAAAACAAATCAAAACATAATTGACAAAATTGTTGAAGATAATCCAGATATTATGAATTAATTTGTTATTCAATTAGCAAAATAATAACAAACATTAATAGTTATCTTTCACATTTAAGTATCATTAATACACAAAAGGACGATATTACATCGTCCTTCTTTTTTCTAAAAGTTAATAATTACTTTCTAAATCCACTATAGTTTTGTTTTACCTCTAAAACTTAATAATCCTATTAAATGTCTCAATAGCATAATTATCAGTCATTCCAGAAATATAATAAATAATTGCCCTACTCCATTCCTTAGGATCATCTGTACTAAAAATCACAGAATTCTTATTCTCTGGACTTCTCTTATCACTCCAATAATTAGAAATCCAATCTTCAAAATCCAAAACAAGATCAGAACAAATCCTCATTGCCCTCTCCCTATTTGAATGTAAATCTTTCAAGAAATTATAAATCGTATTCAAAATTAACTCAAAATAATCCATTGAAACTTTCAATTTATCAGATAAATAAATATATTTATAATTAAATTTCTTAATCTCATTTAGCCTATTAAACATCTTTTCTGAAAAGCACAAACCATTCTCAACACTTGAATTCACACACAAATCATAAATAAAATCATTAATAATAACAGTATTATTAATCTTTCCATCAACATTTAACAGCTCATGCAAATCCTCAAGCTTTTCATCCAAAATACCAAGAGTAACTGCATCAATAATATCCCTACCCAAATATGAAATCTTATCAGAAATCTTTACAACACAGCCCTCCCAAGTATAAGGAGCATATTCATTTGGATATGCATAATCATACAAATCAATAAACTCATCCCTTGGTTTCAACCTATTTTCATCAATCTCACCACAATGAGAAATAATTCCATCTCTAACACCATAAGTCAAATCAAGATTAAACTTATCACCATCAGGATTCTCCAAAAGTTCAACCTTATCAACCATAATCATTCCATTACGCTCATGCCAAAACTTATCACCAACATCACGCTCTGAAATTTTACTTAAAATCTTTTCACCCTGATGACCAAAAGGACTATGACCAATATCATGAGCTGTAGCAATAGCCCTTGTAAGCTCTGTATTCAAGCCAAGATGATGAGCAATAGTATAACTAATAGACTCAACATGAGTCACATGCTCACTACGAGTACAAATATGATCATTCTCAGGAGAGAAAAATACCTGAGTTTTATGCTTCAACCTTCTATACGCAGTACTATGAATAATCCTTGTATAATCACGTTCAAAAGGTGAACGAATATCATTAGTCCTCTGATACAAAGGCACCTCTCTTTTAATAATATTCTCCCACTTTGCATTTTCTTGAACAGCAGCAACACCTTCAAACTCTTTCATATATTCCCTCCTTTAATTTTTATCCAATTACTTCAATCTCAACTAAACATTCTTAATATTTCTATTTTTAAATGAATACAAGCTCAATGCCATCATCACAATAAAGTACGCTAAACAAATACAAATTGAAAACGGTAAAGTAACACCCTTCATCTGAGACAAACCTCCAAACACATATTGAGTGAAATCCCAGTTAGGAGTAACAAAATACATCAAAAATCTTGCTTTCTCATACATATAAGCCAACTGATTAATTAAAGACTCGAATGTCATTCCAACAAGAGGAATAGCAATAGCAAGAGGTGCGTTTGTAAAAACAGTACTAATAGTAAATGATAAAGTCAATATTAGAATAAACATTGGCAATTTAGCACCAATAATCATACACAAATACTTAAACAAACTAACCTCACTTAAAGAATTAGCAGCAATATTATAAACAACACATTTTGTAGTATAAATTCCAAAGCCATATAAAACACCACCAATAATTGTTTGAGCTAAAACCACAGTAAGAATTGCAGCAAACATAATAATCAAACTAGCAACAAACTTAGCTAACAAAATTTTAACTCTAGAATAAGGTCTAACAAGCAACAACTTAATTGTCCCCTTATTAAACTCCTCACTAACAATAGTACCAGCAATAATTGCAATAGCAATAAGAATAAAAAGCGAATACTGATCAACAGCCTTTAACAAACTAATTTTAGCATCATCAACTACACCATTTTTTATAGAATAATCTCCTTCAACACCTAAATTATAATCACAACGATTCTTGATCGCATATTCACAAATAGCTATAGTCGCCTTTTCATCATCATTAGAAACTTTATCCTGATATGAAGCATCCTTTCTTGCCTCAAAATCCCTAACATTTTGTCTAGCACTATACCATGATGTTAAATACGTATTAAGAGGTGAATTTCCATAAGGAATATCATATTCCAATCTCCATTCAAGAACCTGCTTAGCATCCTTAACATTCCAATCATCAGCATCCATTTCAAGCTGATCATTAACATCATCAAGCTCCTCTTGAACAAAACTTCTCCAATCACCATTATCAAAACGAGCAATTAAATCATCATACTCTTTTTTATACTCATCATAAAATTCAGCAAGTCCATCTTCTCTCATACTTGAAATCAAACCTACTACTCTATTCTGAATAATATAAGTCTGCCAACTATCCAAACCATAATGTTGCATCAATTTATACGCCTCTAAATAATTCTCAGCATCTTTTTTATATTCAGGATCCAAATCAACAGAACTATTTAATTCTGCTTCATATGCCTCTGCTTGACCCACTATATACTCATTATCATCTGATTTAAATTTAAAATTTAAGAAATTAATTACACCCATAAACACAATCGTAACAATCAAAAGTACATACATAGCCTTTTTACTAAAAATCTTTTTCAACTCATTTTTAACTAACCTATTCAATTACATTCCCTCCTGTCTTTTTCAAGAATGCATCCTCCAAGCTAACCTCTTCAGAATAAACGCCATAAACCTTTACTCCACCATGAACTAAGTTTTCAACTATCGCTGGAACGCCACTTCTATCAACAGAAATCTTAACATTCCCAGAATCAATTTTCTCCATTTTATCTGCTGTAAAATTCATTTCTTTATTAGCACTATTTTCACCAGTCATTACTTCTATCATCTTATCAGCATCATCAACAGTAAAATGATAAACACTAATAGCATCAACCTTTTTAGCCTCTTCCATAGTTGAAGTTTCAACAACCTCACCATTTTTTATAATAGTAACTTTAGTACAAAAACTTTCAAGTTCAAGTAAATTATGGCTAGAAATCAAAATAGCCATCTTTTCTTTTTTAGCAAGCATAACAAGTAAATCTTTAACCTGTTTAATTCCCTCTGGGTCAAGTCCATTAGTAGGTTCGTCAAGAACAAGTAAATTAGGCTTATGCAAAATAGCCTGTGCAACACCAAGTCTTTGTCTCATTCCTAAAGAATATTTTGAAACACGATCATGAATTCTATTCTCTAAACCAACAAGCTTAATAACCTCATCAAGTCGTTCTTTAGTAATTCCATCATATAAATTAGCAATCATTTTTAAGTTATCATATCCTGACATATACATATACAAATCAGGATTTTCAACGATTGTACCAACACCTTTAATTGCTTTTGTAAAATCTTTTTCAACATCATAGCCATTGATTTTTACAGTTCCACTGGTAATACTTTGCAAACCTAAAATAAGTTTTATTGTTGTTGTTTTACCAGCTCCATTTGGCCCAATGAATCCTAAAATATCTCCTGCTTCCGCTTCTAGTGATACTCCTTTTAAGATTTCTTTTTTTCCAAACTTTTTGTGCAAATCATGGCATTCTAGAATTTTCTTCTCACCCATGTGCAATCTCCTTTATAATTAAATTTCTAGCTGTCTCTCATTTTTTGTAGATTTATATTATATCAAAAATTATAGAATAGCAATTATTATTTTAGAAAAGGCATCCAAAATCTTTGTTTCAAATAAAAAACTTCCTACTAGATTTTATAATCTAGCAAGAAGTTAAAATGTAAGTTAAATCTTAATATACTGATGCTTCTATTACTTTAAATGTTGCATTTTTTAAAATCTCAATCTTATCAGATGAAACTAAATTAAATATCTCAAAATTTTGTGATTGGCCTGAAGCTAAATCATTAGCATAAACATAATCATCTCCAACTCTAGCGCCATTTGCATCAACTGCTTCTATATGAAAATCGAATGATTTCTTCTCTGAAGTTTTGTTCTTTACAGTTACAACTAATTTAGTATTTGTTATACCGTATTCCCCTTCTGTAACTTCAAAACTTCCTAATGTTACTTCAGCATCATTAGCCAATACTTCTTCTGTACTATCACCTGTCATTTTATCAATCGAATCTGATAAACTTTGTTGAGCACTTAACGTCATTGCTATTGCAAGTATTCCTAAAATTATCGCTATTATAACTTTGACCTTTCCAGATTTTTTGAAAAAAGCAACAACACCAAATATTATAGCCAATACTCCTAACACAAAAGACAAATTATTAATAATTGGAATAAATGACGTACATACTCCAATTATTCCTAATACTAATCCAGCTGTTGCAAATCCACTACTTTTACTCATAACTTCTTTGTTATCTCCTAACATACTTTTTCCTCCCTTTTGGTTATTATCTAGGAAAAGTATATCACTATACATGAAATTGTTATGTCGAAAATTGTCGAATTTATTAATTTTTTCTAAAATTTTACATTTTACAGTATTTTATCATCCAACTCATACTCCCACAAGCTCAAATGCCCTTTTGCTTCAATTGGTTCATTAAAAACCTTCACATTCTCAACCTGCCAACCATAATTTTCTTGAAAAGAGCTCTTTGTATAAATATCTGGATTTTCCTTTAAAAGCATATCTTTAAACTCAGGACACATCTTAACACAATCAACCAAAGTAACCTTTCCTAAGATCTTTCCAAAAGGAATCTCAGCTGGCAAGTACTTAGCTAATCTCTTCATAGCTTCCTTATCAATACCTTTTCCAGCATGAATCAATAAATCACCTCTATACTTTGTTTGCCAACTTCTAAATTCAAATCTCTTATCACCTTGCATAATCAAGGTAGCCCATGGCTGTTTAATCGTCAAAACCTTCATTTAAAAGCAACTCCTTTCTTATAATATTCATTATTAAAAAATATAACATCTCTTATTTTACTTAATATAAAAAATACAAAAACAGAGTATACAATAATCAACTCCTCTAAAACAAAAGCAAAATACTCTGGACTAAACCAAAATATTTTGCTCCCAATGCAATTAATTTTGCCACCTAATCTCTCCAGCCTCAATCAATGGATATTTAACAATACTATTTCCATCCAAATTTTCCTTAAACATATCAACAGCAGTAATTTGATGATTATTATAAGTAGTATAATAATAAATCCCCTTACTTGCATTACAACAAGAAGTATAAATTGTTATTTCATATTTACCATCAGCAACCTCACAACAACCACGTTGTTGATCAACAGAATTAAGTATATGAAAAAACTGACTAACACTAGATTTTTCGTCATTCTCTGAAACTGAATTCATCTTTACAAAACTAACTCTAACAAACCTTGACTGTGAAGACAAATCACCTGGCAAACCAATTGCTCCCATACCTCTACTATAATATCCCATATCCAATTTATCTGAAAAATTATTTTTAGGTGATTTAGAAGATAAATTCATATATTTATTCAACTCAAACATTTGCTTATCAAAAGGCGGATTATTCGTCAACACTCCAACTGGATTATCATATACCTTCAAACCATCTTTCATAGATTCAACTGTAATCGCTTCATTTTTATCTGCAATAATCCAATGCAACTGAGCCAATGGAAACTTCTCACTAAAAGGTTCATTCGTTATATTAATATTTTTCAATAACTCTCGTACTTCTTTTACAGATTCACATTGACCAAGAATCCATGGAATCAATTCAAATTGAGCAATATTATCTTTTCCTTCAGTACACTCATTATAATAAGCATTTCCAACAAAATTTAATCCAGCAATTCCTAGACCCTTTTCATTAATCGCATCATAATACAATGGATAATCCACAACAACATGGGCCATTCCTATCATTGCATAATGACTTTCTATCTTTTTAACTTTTCTAAAATTAAATTCATAATTTCTTGGAGCTATTGTTATTTCATCTCCATAAGAAAATTCATAATCTAATGTCCTTCCAAAATAAAAATCTTTAGTTTTATATGTAGCAGCCGTACACATACAATCTCCTCCTTTGTTATTTTTATCAAATTTTTATATAAATATCATTTTATTTGCACCACAATTTTATTATGAATAAAATTATATTTCAAGCAATTAAAAAATTTTCCAAAACTTCTTATTATGATTCTTATATAGTAAAATTTACTTTAATATCATAAAAATACATTAATAATTACTCTCCAGTATAATATAAAGGCAAAAAGAATGAGACGATAAACCGTCCCGCCCTTTCATTTCAGATATTAATTGTCATTCTCATTTGCACATTCTAACGTTCTGTTTAATGCTTCAAGACTGTTTATAAGCTTTGTTTCATTATTAATAACTTTGATCTCCATAGACGTTCCCGTCATACCACTGTTACGTTTCTTTACATGCTCCGAAGTTGAAATCACATCAGTATGAAAACACAACCAACCAAAAGCTTCTGGTAATCCATCACGCCAAGTAATTGTTGTTTTCAAACGATAAGTCCAATCTTCACCAGCCGTCACCGTATATTCAATCGTACATTCATAATTTACATTAGCACACTCACATTCAGTGAAACTAACACCAAAATCATCAATAACTGCATTGAAAGCTATTGCATCGAAAACATATCTGTTGCTAAGCTCTCCCGCCTTCATTGGCAAAAGATTATTCAAAAAACTCATTCTTCTGTTCTCGATAACCTCAGTCACAAGCTCTTCAACCGTATATAAACGATTGCCACCAAACTGTTCCAAATCAACACAAATTTCTAAGTCTTTTCTTCTCATATCTGAGACCTCATAAATAAAAAAGCTGGAGGTCAACACAGCCCTCCAGAATCTTAAGTAATATTCTATCAAACTGTGTATTTGAATATATCAGAATATATTTAATTATAGCAGAAATACTGAAATTTAGCAAACCTGCCACTTTTTGTAATACCATATTGACTTTTTAATAAAAATAGCCCCCTCCTTATTAAACAAATTTTATCTAATAAGGAGGGGTTACTTCATAAAGTGGTTCTTAAAAATTATATTTTCTATTAATAATAATTTACATTTTTCTTAATGACTCAACAATAAAAATATCGGCAGGTGCAAACTCAAAAGTGTCCAATTCACTAATATCAATCCATTTTGCATCTTCATGTTCTAACAATCTTATATTACCATTCACAATTTTGCACCATAATGCAATTAAATTTACATCCTTATCCGGATAATTAAATATTTTCTCACCTATGTAATTCTCTACATTAATATCTATTGTTAATTCTTCTTTTATCTCTCTTATAATAGCCGCTTCTCTTGATTCATTTGGCTCAATCTTTCCTCCAGGAAACTCCCATAAACCTCCTTGAGATTTTTTTAAGTTTCTTTGTGCTATTAAAATCTTTCCTTCTTCGTTTTTTATTACCGCTGCAACAACATTTATCATTTCAATCACCTGCATATTTAAGTATATATTTTTTAAAATTTATTTTTACGTAAATCTATATGAATTTTACCATAAATAAAATAACATTTCCCGTACTCTTTATTATATATTAACAAAATTGTTATTACATTTATCAATTTTCTTAATAATATCTATCTTAATAATATTTTTGGGATTACTATATTCTTTATTACAAAAATCTATAAAATCTTGTAATTGTTCTTTAGGGCTAGAAGTCTTTACTATCTTTTGATACGTCTTTTCTAATTCATGAAATTCAATTAAATTTTCTATAGCATATCTTAATATTGTAAACATCATTTTATACTCTTCTGAAATAACAGTATGTTCTTTTCTATTAATCGTTAATATTCTAGAGTCTAATGGATATCTTGCATTAATCATTGTATTCTCTCCATAAATTCCTTCTAAATAATTTATACATTCTTCTATCCTTACAAATTGATTATTCACTCCATCAATACCTAAATATTTGTTATATTTTTCCTTGATATTAATTATTAGTTCTTTACAATTATGATTATCAATTTTTAAATTATGTGCTGTTTTTTCTATTTCAAAAATCCACTTAACTATCTAAATTATTTTGACTCCTATACATCTCTTGAACCACATTTCTTACAAGTCCTTCTAAACATGAGGTTGATGTAAAGTAATTATAATATGAATCTTCATACTTTCCACTCACTTTAAATTGATATTCATTCATATCTGAATTATCAGATTTAATCACTTTATAATCCAAATCTAAATATTCCTTCAATAACACATCACAAATACTAGTTAATTCATTAAGATTTTCTTCTTTTACAAAAGCATTATTTTCCTGAACCACTCTATACTGCTCAAGCAAATCTTTAATTTGCTTAAAATTAACCTTCTCACCTTTCAAATTGACTATATACTTATCATCATTACTATATGTTTCAATTTTATGCTTAGGAATAATCTCACCAGTCCAATTATCATATTGAATATTGTCCATATGTCCGGAATATCCGTACTGCTGATATTTTTTATCAAGTCTTTTTGACTCTGAAAATGCAAAAATTCCTATTGCAATTAAACATACAACAATTATTCCTCTTAATTCATATACAATATAAAACTTACTAAATTTAGATAACCAATTCTTATTTTTCGACACGCTTTTTTCCTTTTCAATTTTTATATGAACTTCATTTGTATTTTATCACAAATTTGATGATTTAACCATATTTTATATATTCTTCTATTATAAAGTGCATCATAAAATTCTAAAATTGGTTATTTTTACATTTCTAGAAACCTTCGGGTTATGAGGGTTACATAACATATTTTATTGGATGTGTTGAATTGTATTGTATGCTAGTGATATTAGTACTTTGCTGTTTTTTTATTTAGTGTGCAATTTTGTTAAAATTGGGGTGATTTTGAAAATTTGATCCCCAATTTCTCCCCAATTTTTATTGGAATATTTTAGGGGATTTGTACTAATTTCGTTTGATTTTTATTGGAAAGTTTTAGGAGATTTTTACTAATTGTATTTGATTTTAAGTAGTAATTAAATTTATTTTTTTACGATTTGGATTAGTTTTTTAATGAATTTTTATGACTATTTTAAGTTTTTAATTAAATTTTGAAAGGAATGATTTTTATGGATTTAGATAATAAAGTTAATGAT